>Ga0209118_1000195_pt1 | contig 39940 bp, 34 predicted proteins | sample BlaSpr_A8_Ref_M1_FD_187988 | JGI IMG/M metagenome (GOLD analysis project Ga0209118, IMG submission 187988) | Forest soil microbial communities from Thunder Bay, Ontario, Canada - Black Spruce, Ontario site 2_A8_Ref_M1 (SPAdes) (version 2) | ecosystem: Environmental > Terrestrial > Soil > Boreal... | reverse complement strand
TAATACACCGGGACAGGTAAGTTGAAGGCCAGCATCCCGGTGAAGTGCATCGACCAAATTCCCAACCCCATAGCAGCGGCTCCGCCAGCTAACCAAGCCGAGCGGATCCAACCACGAGCGGCGGTCACACGTCCGCCAAGATCAAGGGCTGCGGAAGACGCGGAAAGGGCGATGAAAATGGAGAGCGCGACCAGGCGAAGGTCGTAAAAACCTACAAGAGGTGCCCCGGTCTGGCTCATGGTGCCCTCCTGCAGATGATGCACGCGGGGTGCACATCGGCTGGTCACCGCGATAGGGGGACATAGGGACGATTGCTGCAACAACTAGGATAATCAGAGTAAGCAACCGTTATTATACCTAGATTTACGTACAGCCCTGCGACAGTTTCGTAGCGCATCACATTACGCACTTGGCGTATTGAAGTGACATTACTGCTCCAGTGGATATCGCACCGGTTTATGGGAAAAAATAAAGCTAGAGAGAATGGAAGACCACGCGAACCCCTCATGTCCGAACAACTCGGACTCGACTAGCGTAGGAGTCAGTGCAGAGCAGTCCACGGGGACAAACGCCTTCTCGCGCCACAATCCCGTGAAGTGAATGGCTCGTCCAACGAATTCTTTCCTGTTCCGGTCTCACCCGGGACTTATGGAAGGATTAACGTTTTTGTGCGGGCTTAGCGGGATTTGCCGACTTCAGCTCCCTCATGGGCAACTAAACCCTGGCGGATCGCGTAGTGGATGAGGTCGGCAAGAGAATGGAGGCCAAGCTTGAGCATGATCTTAGCTCGGTGCGTCTCGACAGTTCTGACAGTGATCCCCAACATCGCAGCGATCTCCTTATTCGCTTTTCCCTCTGCCAGGAGACGGATGATTTCGATCTCGCGAGGAGTTGTTCGGGCACCCGCCCGCTCCCCTTCCTCGTGCTGGCTTCTTGTCTTGAGAAATCCCTTCAGCACGATTTCGGACACCTTGGGGGTGAGGAAACGCTTGCCCTCAGAAACGGTTTTCACGGCTTTTGCGAGGCAGTCCGCGAGATCGGATTTCAGAAGGTACCCGCAAGCTCCCGCCTCCAGTGCGCGGCGTACCATCTGGTCTGATTCGTGCATCGTGAGCACAAGAACTTTGGTATCCGGAACGGCTTCTCGGATTTGACGTACTACCTCGACTCCATCCATTTCGGGCATGCTGATATCAACTATGGCCACATCCGGTTTCAGTTTTATTGCCTTTTCCATCCCGTCACTGCCATTTGCTGCCTCGCCGACGACTCTCCAGCCGTGTCGGGCCTGGAGGAGCCCCCGTGCGCCACGCCGCACCAACGCGTGATCGTCAACTATCAGAATGCGGAGTTTCTTCATCATTCCCCCCCAAGGGGTATCGTCACGCGTACGGTTGTGCCGTGGTTGTTGGAATCGATCTCAAGCCGCCCTCCGATCAGCTTCACTCGTTCCTGCATGCTTGGAATACCAACACCAACTTCCAACCGGGGCTCCTCTTTCCCTCTCTGCCCACCGGCAGAGACTCCGCGGCCAAGGTCGCTAATTTCCAGCGTGAGATCCGAATTGCGATGAATTCTTATCTTGGCTCGCTGACTTCCCGAATGGCGCCGGATGTTGGTGAGTGCCTCTTGCATAACCCGATATAATGCCAATTCGACATCTCGCGGCATCCGGCCTACACGCGGTGACAGCTCCAATTCCACCTGGATTCCGCTCCGCTTGGTGAAGCCCTTCACATAATCACGAATTGCGTCCTCTAAACCAGCGTCCTCCAGCACTGGCGAGTGTAACTCGTAGGAAAGAGTGCGGACTTCCCGGAGGCACTTGTCCGCCAACGCCTTACACTCGGAAAGAAGCCTACGTGATCCTCGCTCGCCCGAAGGAATTGAACCAGAGAGTTGGCCAAGCATCATCGCCAAGACCACAAGGTCTTGGCCTGTGGAGTCGTGCAAGTCGCGCGCGATCTTGCGCCGCTCTTCGTCCTGCAAGCGGAGAAGCTTGCCGGAAAGGCGCTGCAGTTCCTCCTCGGCTCGCACACGTTCGGTGATGTCACGGCAAGTGCCCGCAACACGAAGCGGCTTTCCTTCTTCATCATGAAAAGCTTGCCAGCGCTCCTCGAGGATTTTGACGCGGCCATCCGGCACGACGATCCGATATTCGACCGTGCAAGGCGAGCGCTCGCCGAGGGACGCTACAAAGGCTGCATCCACTTTCGCGCGGTCCTCCGGATGAATGAATTCGCTGAACTTTGGGCGCGTGGGGTGGAAACGAGACGGATCAGTCTCAAAGATGCGGTGTGTTTGTTCTGACCAAATCACGTTCAAGCTCGGCAACTCCGCTTCCCAACTTCCCATTTTCGCCACCTCCTGAGCTTCGACCAGGCGAGCGCGCTCTCTTTCCAATTGCGCGGCTATGTGGCGCTGTTCCCGCTCGTTCGTTCTGAGGGCCTCTTCCGCCCGCTTGCGTTCCGTGATGTCCTGAACGCTGGCCACTAATCGATAGACATGACCCTCGGCATCACGAATGGGGAAGCCTCGGCAGGCAACCCAAGAAGTCGAGCCGTCCGGGCGAACAACCCTGCATTCGAGATTGTCGATCGGCTGTCCAGCGATCAAATGTTGTAAGCATTCCTCAACGAATGCGCGATCCTCGGCATGGATGCCTTGCAGCCAGGACTTGGGCTCGGCAAAAATGCTTTGGAGCGTGCGGCCCCAGATCACCTGGTAGGCGTGATTGACATAGAGAAGTTCGGTGAAATCGGCATTGGCGAGGGCGAGGACTACCTGCAGATTGTCTGCTATCTGACGGAATCGTTCGCTGGTTTGGAGCTCTTGGGCCTGCATCGCGAACCGCCGGTCCACCGACGAGGTCAATATCGCTGCGCCCTGAACTGCCAGGGCGCCAATCGCTATTCCACCGAGACCGAGAGAGGAAATGCTTATTGCGTGCGACAGATCCGGGAACCCGGTGGAGGGAACGAAGCTAGCCGACATCATGCCGGTGTAATGCATCAGAAAGATGGCGGCACCCATGACTCCTGCGCTCATCACCTTTGCCAAGGTGGTCCCCCTGAAATCTTCGCGGTAGTCGAAGGTCAACACTAGCGCGGCCAGGGAAGCAATAATTGCGATAATGAGGGGCACGGCCACGAGCAAGAGGTTGTAGTGGCACTCAGCGGAGAGCCGCATGGCGGCCATACCGATGTAATGCATCAAGACAATGGCAAGCCCCATCAGGACACTGCCGGTTAGCGCTTGGACGCGCCCCATTTTCTTCCGGCTCACGACGTAAAGTGCGGTGCCGGCGGCAAAAATGGCGGCCAGGAGTGACAGGAGAACCGTCGGCCAGTGGTACGCCACCGGGACGGGCAAGCTGAAGGCCAGCATCCCGGTGAAGTGCATGGACCAAATTCCGAGACCCATCGCAGAGGCTCCTCCAGCTAACCAAGCAGAGCGCACCCAGCCCCGCGCAGCGGTTACACGTCCGCCAAGATCAAGTGCCGCGTAGGACGCGGAGATGGCGATGAAAATGGATAGCAGGACGAGGCGACCGTCGTAAGAACCTGCAAGAGGTGCCGCGATCTGACCCATGGTGCCCTCCTCCGGATGGTGCACAGGGTGCACATCGGACGGTCACCGAAATTGGGACATACTTGACGATTCCTTTAACAACCAGAAAAGGCAATCTAAATTACAGGTATTATACGCAGATTTACGTACGCAATTCCAGCTATCGGTAATAGCCACCTTCCGGGACACTTCGTACTGAATTTCACTAGGCATTCGGCGGTATTGAAGTGACAGCACTGTCCCACTGAATATCGAACTGGGAATCTGCCCGATAAAAGAAAGCTACAGAAGGATGGAAGACCTCGCGAACCTCTCACGTGCGGCGTTGTTAAGCGAACCGACCTTCGGTGGGCTGATTGGTGAGTCCGCTCCGATGCGTCGTCTCTATGAGCTGATCGGAAAGGTAAGCCAGAGCACGTCCCCGGTTCTGCTCCTTGGAGAGACCGGGACAGGAAAAGAGCTGGTAGCACGAGCCATCCACTTTACTGGATTGCGCCGTGAGAAGGCGCTCGTTCCCGTTGATTGTTCCGCACTGACTCCCACGCTCGTTGAATCCGAGCTGTTCGGACATGTCAAAGGCGCCTTTACGGGGGCTCACCTCTCGAAACGGGGACTTCTCCAAGCCGCTAACGAAGGGACGATCTTTCTCGACGAGATCGGCGAGCTCCCATTGTTCTTGCAGGCCAAGTTGTTACGCGTTCTGCAAGAAAAAGAGATAAGGCCTGTCGGGTCTACGGAGCGAATTCCAATCGACGTGCGTGTCATCACAGCTACAAATCGAGACCTAGAAACGGGAGTCCGGGGAGGAACGTTCCGTCAAGACCTGTACTTCCGATTGAACGTTGTACAAATCAGGCTACCTCCGCTGCGCGAGCGCAAGGGCGACATCCCGTTACTGGTCGCCTATTTCCTAAAGAACTTTTCTGACCCGCTGGAGCCGGTCCGTGGGATCTCAGATGGCGCACTGCGTCGGTTGATAGCCTACGATTGGCCAGGCAATGTCCGCGAATTGGAACATGTCTTGGAATGTGCCGTGGCTTTGAGTTCTGGCAGCGTTCTGACGGCAGATGACCTGACCTCGGTCCCCATTGGTGCATCGGTCCCGCACGCTCCGGATAGCAACGAGCTCGTCCCTCTGGAGGAACTCGAACGCCGCGCCATCTTTCAAGCTATGCGGGAAACCGGAGGAGATAAGTTCGCCGCCGCACGTCTGCTTGGTATTGGAAAGACGACCCTTTATCGCAAGCTCAAACGTTACAGGCGCAATATCTAGAAGTTCCGAGGACTGCTCATACCTAAGTCTAGCGAAGTTTAGTTCGCGCCGCAGTCGTCTAGAACGAAGTCCACGGATCGCAGCCGCTTGCGGGATTCCGGGGCAGATAGGCATACCGAGCGGCATTCGGCGGAAATTACCAGAATGAAGTTTCATTAGGGAATTTTAAGCCATTCTGGGAACAATTCGCGCCGGGCGTGATTTCCGGCAAATCGTGCTCTCACGAGTTACCCCCTTCATTTTTCAAGCGTTTTGACACCAATGAAATCGCGCGAGCAATTGGCAGCGCGTATGCAGGTTGCGCAACGGCGCCGCCGCAAGGAGGCCAAATGAAGAAACTTGCGATCACCCTCACAATTCTTCTCGTTGCCTCGATGCAAGCTCGCGCTAAGGACCTTCCGAAAACCGGCGCGCAAACCTCTTTGCGGCAATCGGCAGATTCGAAAAACACGATTCCTACCTTGCAGGGGCCAGGGGCAGACTCATCCGAAGAGAGTATTGAATTGCCCGATGCTCCAATGCCCAAAGACATGCCCCATGAACGAGGGCCCTGTCCAGCAGGCGACAGCCAACCTTGTGCTTTGCTAGGAGGATTTCGGTTCTACGAACGCACCTCGCTAACTGAACACGACAAGACTTGGGGGCAAGCGATGAGGCACCCCATCATGTGGGGGACCGCGACAGCCCTGGTTCTTTCAACGACTTTTGACATAGAGGGAACACACGCCTGCCTCAAAGCACACACTTGCACCGAGGGCAATCCGATCATGGGGAAACACCCGAACCGAGCCAGGATGTACGGGACTGCCATGCCATTGAACGCCATCACAATCTTTGCGATGGGCAAATTAAAGAAACAAGGAGACGGCTTCCCGGCATTTTTCCTAGTCTCCGTAATGAGCTTTGCGCACTGCTACTTCGGCATGACCGCCTTTGCAGCACGATAGAGGAAATAGAGCGGCGGATTTCTGATCGGGAAGAACCGAATACCGATCTGTTTCGAGGGAATTACCTCGATCAGAAGTACCGCAGGGAGGATGTGATGCTTCAGAGATCTGTCTTCACTTTAGCATTTCTTCTCATTGGCGAGTTCTCTACAAGCGCCCAAGGACCCTCACGTTTCACGATTGACGATCCCGCTTCAAGAGACAAAACACTGCCTATCGTAGTGTTCGTGCGTCGCGTTGATTCGAGCCTCGAATTTGTGCTGGAAGACTTTAGATATACCGGAGACCAGCTTGCCTTCAAGCTTGGAGAACTTGCCTTAGAACGCGGCAAGGATCGCCAGATAGTGGTGATACTTGAGGACAGCGTTCTCATGTCCGATTTCAAAGAGGTTCCGTTCATGGCAATTGACGCGGGCTTCCGAGACGTTCGCGTGTTCCTCACTTGGAAAAAAAGCAGAAAAATGGCAGAGGTGATTTTGTCAAGAAAAACAGATGATCTATCCGAATTTCTCTTTGGGCCGGTCCGAAAGAAAACCAAGGACCCCAAAAAATTCTAGCGCCGAAGCCTAGTAAGACCCATGACAATGCAGAATCTCCTGCCGGTCAGGATCGTTCGGGTCCGGGCACGTAGCCTATACGCCGACTTTACTTGTGCTACTTCAAGCTGCAAGTCGTCGTGATCGCAAACAAGAAGCTCGGCGGTGGACAATGAAGCGCGTTCTTCTTACCATTCTTCTAACGATCGCCGCGGTCCGACCTATCGCGGCGCAAGAATCCGGCGAATTGCATCCGGACGTTCGCACGACGAAAACGCCCTTGATCGAAGCACCGAAGCCGAAACAGACGCACGCGGCCCGCAATGTCTTTCTCGCGAATGTCGTGATGTTCGGAAGCGCCGCGGTCGAAGCAAATGCCGTCGCGTTCGGTTCCGCGCAATGCTACGCCGAAGCGCTCAAGACGTTCGATCCGAACGGACAGAATCATTTGCGCTATTTCGGTCACGGCGCCTCCGGCGGACAATTCCATCCCTACAAACACGCGTTCAAGATCACTATCCCGCTCGACGTCGGCGTCGCCGCGCTGTCGTACGTGTTACATAAAAAGCATCATGACACCGCGTCAATAGCTTTGCCGACATCGGCGACGACCGGACAGATCACTTCCGCCGGCTTGAAGTACGGTGTCGGGTGTTTCTAATGACGCGTACGAAGAGCCGAAAACGACAACGGCGGGAAAAGAGAGAAACAAGAAAACGCGCGGACGTGGATTTTTCTTCGCCACTCGCGGAAGGATTCGGCCGGTAATCCTCGCATTTTGACGAAATCGACGCCGAGCACGAAGCCGCGGCTGAAGTTCTTCACAGCGGGGACGGAAAGGACTTCTATTGCTCGAGCTCGATGACGTGCGCCTTGTAGTTGATGCGGACGGAGCGGAATTCCTGGAGAACGTCCTGGCCGAGCAAGCCGTCCACGGGAGTTCCAAAACGCCGGGATAGTTCGTCCACATTCATCACGTAAACCGGATGGGAGATCCAGACTCGATTGGCGAGGGCGAAGTCGGCCCGAAGGCGCAAGGCGTCCCCTTTTAATCCGGGGCCCTGATCGTTCTTGTGGAGATTACGCAACTGAAACTGCGCATTGCCGTAGGCTTTGGGGCTGACGATGGTGTTATTGGCTCCCGTATCGAGCAGGAGCGTGACGCGATTGTCGTTCACGCGGGCATCCACGAGGATCATGGATTGCGCGGTACGGAATGGGACGGTGACGATATCAGAATGGTCTGGAATGGGCGGAGGCGTCAGGAATAGGAATGCCAACGCAAGAACGCAGAAGCTGCTGCCAGCGGCAAAGGATTTTGACGCAGAAGGTGCGTCGATTCCGTGAGTTTCCCCGCGGCCAAGTGGACTCAGTTTTTCCTTAGCGACCGTTGTGCTCGCGTTCATCCGGCAGGACTCCGGGGAAAATCTTTCTGAGTGAGCGTACGCGAGAGAAGAGACGCTTTCTATCCGCCTTGCACCAGCAAACAGAAGAACGCGGCGGGCGGCCGCAACCCACCGAATAGCGGCCAATATGGCGCGTCGAAGAGCGCCGGGCTCCGTGCTTCGATGATTGAGGATTACGCCCAAAATGAGTTCCTCATCGCGCCGCCTGCCAATATGTCTCTCGTTTCGAAGAACGGGGGCGCGTACTGCTTACAAGACGGAGACTAGGGCGCAAAAAAGATAGAAGCAAATTGAATGATTTCATCGTCTAAATGAGCAGGATTCATGTCAGGCAAAAAGGGGTCCTCCATGTACCTTGAAATCCGCCATCTGAAGCTCGTGGCCGCGATTGCCGAAACAGGAAGCGTCACGCAAGCGGGAAACCGGCTGCATTTGACGCAGTCCGCCCTGAGCCATCAATTGCGGGATGCCGAAGAACAGCTGGGGGCGCCGCTTTTCGAGCGCAAGAACAGGAAGATGCTGTTGACCGCGGCGGGAGAGCGGCTGTTACAAACGGCGAAGAACGTGCTGTCGGAACTAGACCGGGCTGCGACCGACATCCAGAAACGCGATCCTGGCTCGCAGGGGCTGGTGCGATTGTCAACGCAATGTTACACGGTCTACTACTGGCTGCCGCCAAGGTTAAAACTTTTTCAGAAGAAATTTCCGGACGTGGAATTTCAGCTGGTGGTCGAGGCCACGGATAATCCGTTCACAGCCCTGCTGGAGGGCAAACTGGATCTGGCGATCGTGTGCGACCCGATCCGGAACCGCAAGATCGTTTATACGCCGCTGTTCGAGGACGAAATTTACATTATCGTGCCGCCCGAGCACCGGCTGGCGGGAAAGAGATACGTGGAAGCCGAAGACCTTGCGGGAGAAAACCTGATTATTTATCCGCCGAAAGAGGAATGCACGGTGCTGAAGGAAGTACTCGAGCCGGCGGGAGTGTCACCGCGAAGAATCCAGGAAGTGATGTTGACGGAGGGAATCGTCGAGATGGTGAGGGCAGGTCTGGGCGTGGCATCGCTGCCGCGGTGGGCCGCCGCGCCGCAACTGGCCTCTGGGGCGGTCGTCGGACTGCCGGTGACAGCACAGGGCTTCCGCCGCACGTGGTCGGCTGCGCAATTGCGCGACCAGCGCGCGCCGGCCTACCTGAAGGAATTTATCCGACTGCTGGCGGAGCGGCCGCTGTATGAGGAGTTTCCGGCACGAAGAAGAACGGCGAGGAGAGCGCCGCTTACAAGGGTGAGAGTGGAAGACAGGGTTGTAGGCTTGATGTAAATATGACATTAAGAGGAACGGCGGAATCCTCCTCTTGAGCGAAATATCGAACCCGCCAGAGTCGCGACAGCGCTTGCTGATTAATCCACCAATGGAAAATCGAAGCGACGATTTCAGTGGGCGCCGACCCGCCCGGGCAGTGCCCCGTTGAGGACGGGAGTGTTCCATGCGGGGACACGGTCCCGAATTGAAGCAACCTTCCAACAAAGACCGCTCCTAAGCTGCTTGTAAACAAGGATTTGCCAGCTCTGCTTTGGCAAGCCTCCTGCACTTGTTGTCAAACAACGTGAAAATCTTTGCGGAAAATGCTCGCTCCCGCGAGGAGCGGCGGGCGAGGCTCCGCGAATGGAGTCCTACCAACTGTATGTCCTCAACAAACCCTCAATCCACCGGCCAGAATCCCCTGGAGCGCCGCGCCAGCCATCGTTGATGGAAACGCGGCGCTCATTCCTCCCGCCGTCAATGCGGCGAATTTCGGGGATGGGCGGCTGATTCGAATGAGCGGAAATGGAATTGAAGCAGCGCAGGCAGATGCTCGGCGACGTAGACCCAGTTGTGCCCGCCCGGATAGAGATGAAATTCGTGGGGAACGTGGCGCGAGCTGAGGACTTTGTCGAGCGCCGCAGCGCCGTCCTCAAAGCCGAAATCGTCTTCCGAGCCGCAGTCAAAATAGATTTTCAATGCAGAGAGATTGGCGGTGCGCGCGATGGCCAGCGGGTCGTTTCGTTTCCAGAAAAGCGGATCGAGCGGCGAGCCGAAGACATCGCCGAGGATGCGCGACCTGGCGGTTTGGCGAGAATCGGAAATGGCAACGGCAGGAAGTTTCTCGAGCAGGGCGGCGCTGTGGGCTCCCACGGAGGTGAACAACTCGGGATGGCGAAAGCCGAGATGCAGCGCGCCGTACCCGCCCATGGAAATTCCGGCAATGCCGCGGGAAGCGCGCCCGGATTGCGCGCGATAGCGTTTTTCGATTTGGGGAAGAAATTCCTGGAGGAAAAAATCCTCGTAACGAAGGCGGCCATCGCGCGAGTTGATGTAGAAGCTGGAGCCTCCATCCGGCGTGACGATGAGGAAATCACCGAGCTGATGCCGCTCCCAGAGGTCCTGGACAAGATTGAAGCCGCCGGAATGAATGAGCATTTGCTCGTTGTCGCCGAGGCCGTGAAGAAGATAGAGAATGGGATAGCGGCGCGCCTTTTCCGTGTCGTAGCTGGGAGGCAGAAGGACGCAGTAAGCGACGGGGTGGCCGAGGATTTTGCTGGAAGCGGAAAGACATTCGGCGCGGACGGAGGCGCGAAGGGTTTGCGGAGCGGCGAAGCAGCTGAGGAGCAGAACAGCCGCTGCGACGCGGCCGAAATTATTCATAGCGGAGGGCCTCGACGGGATTGAGGCGGGCGGCACGGGTAGCGGGATAAAGGCCGGCGGCAAGGCTGACGACAACGGCGAATGCGATTCCGCCCAAGACAAGCCACCAGGGAACGGAAAAGACGTGGGCCGGGGGCAAATTCTGGCGCTGCAGATAGAGATTCGTGCCCCAGGTGACAGCTCTGCCAATGAGCCAGCCCATGCAGACACCGAAGATGCCGCCGAGGAGGCCCATGACGCCGGCTTCGACGAAGAAGAGTTGCTTGACGTCGAGGTCGGCGGCGCCGAGTGCCTTGAGGATGCCGATTTCGCGGCGGCGCTCGAGTATGGCCATCACAAGAGTATTGATGATGCCGAGAGTGGCGACGGCGAGCGCGAGGCTGCCGAAGATGGCGAGGAGAAGATCGAAGATGGTGAAGAAGAGGCGCAAATTGCGCGTGGCGTCGAGTAAAGAAAAAGTGGAGAAGCCCATGTTCTTGATGGAGGTCTCGATGGCTTCCACCTGGGAAGGACTTTTGGCGCGCACGGTCAGATTGGCGTAGGTCGGTTTGCCAGCCGGCGTGCGCACGGCATCGCGGAGATCGGTGACCTGCGCGGCGCGCAAGGCGGTGGCGACGGCGAGCGGGATGAACAGACGGCCGTTGCCGAAGCCGCCAAATCCGGCAGCGGGTTCCGTCTCGATGATGCCGACGATGCGGAGTTTCTTTTCGCGCGGGACGATGGAGAAACCTTCGTTCGTAGTGTCATTGGCAGATGTCGGTGCAGAGCCGTCAACTTTTTTGGCGGTAGGCGGATCTGCAGGCGCAGATTGCGGAGCGAGCGGCTGGCGCTCGACGTAACGAACGATGAGTTCCTTGCCGATGAGCGTGGAAGGTTGATCGGACAAATCCTTTGCAAATTCGATCTGAAGGATCGCTTCGTCGGCGGTGGGGCTGGAGAAGAAGTTGCCCTGCATGCCATCGTAGGCGCCGTTGCCCCGGGCGGAAGCGGGCACACCAGCTACAACGGTGGAAAAAGGATTGCCGCTGTAGCGCACTTCGGTGGGAAAACGAATCTGCGGGTAGACTTCGACGACGTTGGGCAACTGTTCCATTTCCTTGCGGGCGTCATCATCGAGGGGCTGCGCTTTTTGCGGGGGAGCAGACTTATCGGCGGAGGAGCGGTTGAAATCGCGGAGGTTGCGGCGCGAGGTCACGAGCACGGTGTCAAAGAGTCCGGAATTGGCGAGACGCTTCGAAGCGAGTTCCTGGAGGCCGACACCGAGCGAGAGCATGGCGACGAGAGAGGCGACGCCGACGGCGACGCCGAGCGTGGTCAAAGAATTGCGCAGGAGAGCTTCGCGGAGATTGCGGAGGGCGAGTTCGCCGAGGTCGCCTGCCTTCACGGATGCACCCCGTCACTCACTAATTTGCCGTCGGCGACGGCGGCGATGCGATCGGCGAATTTCTCCGCGAGAGGACGCTCATGCGTGACCAGCACGATGGTCATGCCGAGGGAGCGCTGGATTTCGCGCAAGAGCACCATGATGGATTCGCCGGTGGCACTGTCGAGATTGCCGGTGGGCTCGTCGGCGAAAAGCAATGCGGGGCGATTGACCAGCGCGCGCGCCAAGGCGGCGCGCTGCTGTTCGCCGCCGGAAAGTTCGCTCGGGCGATGGGTGAGGCGATTTTCGAGGCGGACGCGCACGAGCGCTTCCTGCACACGCCTAGCACGCTCGGCGCGGTCCACTTCGGCGAGGCGCAAGGGCAGCTCGACGTTTTCTTCGAGGGTCATGCGCGGCAGGAGATTGAAGGATTGGAAGACCATGCCGACGGTGCGGCTGCGATAGCGGGCCAGCTCAAGCGAGTTCAATTCCGAGAGATTGCGACCCTGCGCGAAAATGGCGCCGGAGGTCGGGCGATCGAGGCCAGCCATGAGATTCAAGAGGGTGGACTTCCCTGAGCCGGAACTGCCGAGCAGGGCCAGAAATTCTCCCGCGCGGACTTCAAGAGTGACGTCATCCACGGCGCGAATCAACGTGGAACCCATCTGATAGTGGCGCGAAACGCGCTCGGTGCGGACGGCGAAGCCATTCCCTGTCGGCATCATGGACCCTCGATGTTACTACGCATCGCGGGTGGGTTCGGTTACCAACTACGTTGCGATCAAATGCCGTTCGGTTGAGCAGCAGAAGTGCTATTCGTAGCGAAGGGCAACGATGGGATCGACACGGGTGGCGCGGCGCGCGGGGATGTAGCACGCGGCGAGGGACACCAGCGTGAGAAGAGCCGCGACGGCAAGAAATGTGAGCGGATCCGTTGCTTTGATGCCGAATAGCAGGCCGGTCAACAACCGAGAGACAGCCAGGGCGACAGCGAAGCCGAGCGCGAGCCCAATCATGGTCAGGCGAAACCCTTGCCCGACAACGGGTGCGAGCACCTGGCCCGGGCGAGCGCCAAGCGCCAGGCGCACGCCAATTTCCTGGGTGCGCTGGGCAACCGAATTTGCGAGCACTCCGTAGATGCCGAGCGAGGCGAGGAGTAGAGCGAGCGCGGCCAGAGTGGCGAGAATGGACATGTTGATCCTGCGGGTAGTGAGGGTATCGGCGAGGATGTCGTCGAAGGTTTGAATACTCGCAATGCTCTGCTCTTTGTCGACGGACCAGATGGCGCTTTTTATATCGGGGAGAACCAGCCGGGCTTGGGGATCGAGCCGAACGATGATGGAGCTGAACGGGTTGAGAAACTGGGGATATGGCCAGTAGAGAGCCGGAGCGATGGGAGCCGCGGGGGAATCCAGCCTGACGTCGGCGGCGATGCCAATGATTTCACCTGTGAGGGGCGGGCCCCAATCCTTCATCGTGACGCGACGGCCGATCGGATTTTCGTTCGGCCAAAACTGGCGCGCCATCGTTTCGTTGATGATCATGACGCGAGGGGCTTCGGAGGTGTCACGTTCCGTGAACCAGCGACCCGCGCGAAGAGGAATTTCCAAGGTGCGGAAGAAACCAGGGCTGACGATGCGAATGTCCACCTCGGGTTCGTTATTGGGATCAGGAATGGGGCGGCCGACGATCTCGATGTCGGTGGAAGCGCCACCGGTAAGAGGCAAGGCATCGATCATGCCAACGCTTTGCACGCCGCGCACGGACTCGAGTTTTTCGAGGACGCGGTGGAGATACTGTTTGGCCTGGGGACTGTCGCTCGGATAACGGGCTTCTGAGAGGAACAGCTGCATAGTCAGAACGTTGTCCGGATTGAAACCGAGCGGTTGGCGCAATATGGCGCCGAAACTGTGAATGAGGAGTCCGGCACCGACCAGGAGGACGAAAGCAAGAGCGACCTCCGAAACTACAAAGAAGCTACGCAAACGAACGTTGCGGATTCCGGCGGTGGCTCTGCCGTGAAGTTGGGCGGCGGTGATGGTGCTGCCACGCGCCGAGTGAAACGCGGGAACGAGGCCACAGAGAATGCCTGTGACCAAACTTACCCCAACGCTGAAGAGCAGCACGCGCATATCAAGGCTCACGCCCGCGTATCCCACAAGCTCGTTCAGAGGAGGCTCCTTGACGAGAGCGAGGCACCAGAAGGCGAGGATGAATCCGACGGCGCCTCCGAGACCGCCGAGCAACAGGCTCTCCGTCAAAAGCTGGCGAACCAGCCGGGAACGCGGCGCGCCCAGTGAGACACGAATGGCGAACTCTTTATTACGCGCGGCGCCGCGAGCAAGCAGGAGGCTCGCCAAGTTGGTGCAGGCAATCAAGAGTACGCAACCAGCGGCACAAAACAAGACGAGCAGAGGAGTACGGAGGGGCGCGGCGGAACGTTCCTGGAAATCGGCAGCGCTAAATGTGAATCCGGGATCTATGCCGGAGTTTTGCGCTTGAATGCGATTGGAGACGAGCTGCATTTCGGCGTTGGCCTGGTTGAGGGAGATGCCGGGTTTGAGCCGGGCCACCGAAAAGAGCAGGTGCGAGCGGCGATTCGTCGCGAGCTCACCGTTGGCGACCAAAGGCGCCCAAATCTCGCAGTGGAAGGGTTCGCGGAAACCGGGCGGCATGACGCCAACGATGGTCCGAAGCTCATCGTTGACTTTGATTTTGCGGCCGACTGCCTGAGGATTCGAACCATATCGGCGCTGCCAAAGTCCATGAGCGATCAGAATCACGTTGTCTTTCCCGGACTGATCTTCTTCCGCGGTGAAGACGCGTCCGAGAAAAGGCTGGATGCCCAACGCAGAAAAGTATTCCGCGGAAACGAGGGCACTCTGAACGCTTTCGGGCTCACCGCCGTCGGCGATGTTTGCGGTCCACCAACGCATCGCGGAGACATCGGAGAGAGATTGGGAATTGTTTTTGAGATCCAGGAAATTTGCATAAGAGATGCCGGTAGCAGTCCAGCCTTCATGACGCTCCTCGACACGGACAAGCTGTTTGGCATTGGGGTAAGGCAGGGGACGGAGCAGGACGGCATTAATGACGGAGAATATCGTGGTGTTCGCACCGATGCCGAGGGCGAGAGTGAGAATGGCAATCACTGTGAAACCGGGGCTGCGGCGGAGCGTGCGGAGAGCGTAACGGAGATCGCATGCGGCGGTGTCCAGCCAGCCGATGATGTCCGTCGCGCGGGTATCTTCTTTCATAAGCGTGGTGTTTCCAAAACGGCGTTGGGCGTCGTAGCGGGCTTCGGTGGGGGCCATGCCAGCGGCGACGTTGTCAGCGGCGCGCATCTCGAGATGAGAGCGGAGTTCCTGGTCGAGATCGCGATCCAGGCGATCCCGATGAATCATGGCTTTCAAGCGCGCAAACAAGGACACGGAGCACCTCTCATACAAATTGCAGGACCTGGGCAACGGCCTGCGTGAGCCGCGCCCAATTTTTTTCTTCATCGGCGAGCTGCTTGCGACCCCGGGCGGTCAATTGATAGTAGCGAGCGTGGCGGTTGTTCTCCGTAGTGCCCCACTCCGCGCTGATCCAACCGTCCTGCTCCATGCGGTGGAGGGCAGGATAAAGAGAACCCTCCTCAACGCGCAGGACGTCCTTCGAAACTAATTGGATGTGCAGGGTGATGCCGTAACCGTGCATGGGGCCCCGGGCGAGAGACTTGAGGACGAGCAAGGCCAGAGTGCCCTGGAGAACCTCGTTTTGCGCTTTTGCCACGGCGACTCCTATAGACAGCTATAGGTATAGACGAAGGGCAAGGGAAAATGTTTCCGAAGAACGAGGACCGAGCCTGGGAAAACGTTCAGCTTGAGGATTCGGGAGCCAGGGCTGGCTTCTCAGCCGGTTGAGCCATCCAGAGGTGCAATTCGTGGATGTCGGCGGCAGCGGTGCGAGAGGCCATAAATAACACGAAGGTTACAGCCAGGGCACAAATGGGGATGATGTACATTCCGCGATGAAGGCCGACGGCGCGGAGAGGCTCGGTCATGGTTGTTGCGCCCGTGGCAGCCATAGCGACGCGGGCGAAGTGATCGCTCAAGCCACCAGTGATCACAGGACCAAAACTGCCGCCGATCAGGTACATGAAGCAAAAATAGAGAGCCATGGCGGTGCCGCGCAGGCTTGGCGGGATAAGATCCTGGATCGTGGCGTAGACGCCCGAATAGTATGTATAGCCCAGCAAGCAGCCGGCCCCCATTAAGAAGGCGAATGCCACCAATTCTCCCGGTGGCCGATTGAGAGCGAAATAAACCAGCGGCGCTTGGAAAAACACGGAAAGGCAAGAGACCAGCAAGCGGCCGCCTGGCGTGACTTTACCAAAATAGTCGGCTACCCAACCGCCCAGCAGAAGGCCGGGAATTCCCATGGCACTAAAAACCACCGCGGCTACGGCGCTGGCTTCTTTCAGATGGAGGTGGTGATAGCGGGAGAGGAACGCCGGCAGAAAGGTGGGGATCGCGTACATATTGAAGTTGAAGAGAGCACCGGAAAGGATGAGCCAGCGCATGGTGGGGACGCGAAAAACACGCCAGTATGGTGAGCCGTCGTGGGGACGCCCGGCGGTGGGGGATGCTTCTGCCGCGCCACGGGGCGGCTCGGAGATCGTCAAGGCAAGAAGGGCGAGGAGCAGGCCCGGGATAGCCGCAACGTAGAAAGCGGAACGCCAGCCGTAAGCTGCAGCAATACGGCCGCTGAGAAAAATGCCCAGGAAGCCACCCAGCGGCAGGCCCAGCATGAAGAGAGATAAAGCGCGGGCACGCTGCTTCGAAGGAAAGAGATCACCAATGAGCGAGCTGGAGGCGGGAGCGCAGGTCGCTTCACCAATGCCGACACCCAAGCGGGCCGCAAAGAGCACGCCGTAGTTCCAGGCCAACCCTGAAGCCGCGGTTAACAGGCTCCAGACCGCGACGCCCATGCCGAGGAGGTTGGAGCGCTGGAAACGATCGGAGAGACGCCCGAAGGGCACGCCGATAACGGCGTACAGGAGAGTGAAGGCGGTCATCAGCCAGCCGATCTGGGCGTCGGAAAGTCCCCAGTCCTTGCGGAGAGGCTCAACTATGGCAGAAGGGATATGACGATCGTAAAAATTCAGGAGATTGATGGCGAAGAGGATCGCGAGAGTGTACTTGGCCCGGATGGTTGGGGCTTTCAAGGATATCCTCCCGCTCGGACGCGGCATAGTGTACCGGAGAGACCGCGAAAATCACCGGGAAATTGCGGGGTCGCTTGAGAGGAGTTTACCAAGGCGGTTCCCCAGACTCAGACAGCCGAGCGATCCCGGCGGCACAAGCGGGTGGACGCGTCTTGCGATCATTGGTAAATTACCTCATGCGGAAAACCTGCATCTGGAAGAAGTTCACAGAAGGGTGATAGCAAACCGAGGTTGGGCCATATGAAAGTGGAAACTGGTCAGGTGGGACCAGGAGCCGAAGAAGCAAGGGAGAGAAAATGAGAAAAATATGGACAGGGGTGATTGCGATTCTGCTTGCGTTGGGGTGCGGGGCGGCGGCTCGGGCGCAGGAGGTGACGCAAGCGGAGAAGGACAAAGCGCTGCAGTACCTGGAATCGACGAAGAAAAATATTCAGGAAGCGACAAAAGGGCTTTCCGCTGCGCAATGGAACTTCAAACAAGGACCTGAACGTTGGTCCGTGGCACAGGTGATGGAACACATTGCGGCAGCGGAAGACATGCTTCGCGGATTGACCACGGAGAAGGTGATGGCGGCGCCGGCGGCTCCCGACAGAGACGTGAAGCATATCGACGAGATGGTGGTTACCATGGTCACCGACCGGACGCACAAAGCGGATGCGCCGGAGCCTTTGCGGCCCGTAAATCGGTTCGGGTCACCGGAGGAAGCACTCAAACATTTTGTGGAAAGCAGGGCGCAGACAGAGGAGTTTTTGAAGAAGACTCCGGACTTGCGTGCCCACGCGGTGGACAGCCCGTTGGGACCGAAACTCGACGCTTATGAGTGGGTGCTTTTCATCGCGGCGCACAGCGAAAGGCACACCAAACAGATCAATGAAGTGAAAGCGGACCCGAACTTTCCAAAAAACTAGAGAAGAGGACCGAATTTCACACCCCGATGATCTCGGGGCAGGCGCCGGACACTGACCGGGCTGGCAGCGTTCTGCACGACAATCCATGCGCTGAGCGGGGACGCATAAAGTGTCCACGCCCGGCGCATTCCTCTTTTGGCGGGCTTCAGCGCGTGCCGGTGTAGCCGGAACTGTTCGCGGCGACGGACGGAACTGTGATGGTGTTGTCCATCCGCACGATCATGCCGGTTTGCGCGGGCAGTTCCACTTCCTTGCCTTTGCGCTCCACGATGTAGGCCGCGCTACCGGCAAGACCGATACCAAGACCGCCAATGGCATGGCTGAAGACGGCGCCAATTAAAGTGCCGCCGCCGGTTCCGATCGCTCCGCCAACGATGTCGCCCTTAACATCGTGCTTTTCCTGCACAACCTGACCTTCTTCTACTTTGACGTCCTTGCGGCGCTTGGCGTCGGTCTGGCCGTGGGGTTGTTCAATGGCGATGATGCTCATCTGCACGGGGATGAGCCGGCTGTCGATTTCGATGGAGCGAAAAGTGAGGTTCATGTAGGCCTGGCCGCGGAAGATGGAGAAATGCCGCGCTTTCTCAACCGTGCCAATGATGCCGTTGACCCGCGTGCCTGCCGGAACCAGCAACTGATTGCCGAGATAGACGGGCTCGGCAACGACGGCCACGAAGGGATCACCCTCGCGGGAGGCGGCGCTGCTGACGGTACTTAGAAGCGTGAGATGAACCTGCATGCCTTGCAACAACTGGTGGGGCTCAGCGTAGGACGCTGAGGCTATCGCAAGAGACAAGACCGCGACCAAAAGCAAAGACAAAACTTTTTTCATCGGATTCCTCCTGCCTGCACCGTGAGTGCAAGCTGGCCCGGTAACGTGGGGCGACACCAAGGCGATGCCTCAATGTGTTCCGCTGGCGCGGCGGACCCCGCTTCCCGGTCGACCGGGCGCGAGGAGGATGGGGAGGATATCCATCCGAGGAGAGAGTAGCCCAATTTTTGGATTTGCTTCGTATCTTTTATCTGATGTTTCCAGTGCGTTACGATCGCTACTAAGCCTGGGAGAGTCGCGGCACGAACCGGCATTGTCCATTTTTCTTGCCCGCCAGGCGCGAGCAGAGTATCTTTTTGGGAAATGTTCCTACGGAGGGAACAAAAATGAAAAAGAATTGCGTGAGTAGTTTTTGCGTGGCGGTTTCTACAATTGCGCTTCTGACTGTGGGAGCAAACAGTCAGGAGAAGAAGGAAGGCGATGCGGCGCACAAGATCGTGCACTACGGCGATCTGAAATGGACGCCGATCATAAAGGGATGTGATCTCGCGTCAGTTTCCGGCGATCTCAACGCGGAAGGAGCACCCTTTGTGTTGCGCATCCGGTGCGCCGACGGAATCAAGGTTCCGGCCCACTGGCATCCCACGGACGAAAACTTGACGGTGATGAAGGGAACTTTCCTTGTCGGGATGGGAGAAACATTCGACGAGAGCAAACTGCAGACGATGAATGTCGGGAATTTCGCGATGATGCCAAAGGAGATGCGGCACTTCGCGCTTTGCAAAGGCGAAACGATCGTGCAAATCCACGGCGCCGGCCCCTTCAAGGTGAACTGGGTGAACCCAGCAGACGTTATTCCTCCCGATAAACCAGCGGCTGGGGAAAAGCCAAAGTCTTGACCTGATTCCGTGAGTGCAACTTGGTCTTCTGTGAAGCGAATCACCCGGCGGCGGTGACGTAGACCAGGGTTGCGCAAACTTCAGTGTGTTAAACTTGTCCGGACAGTCGCGTGAAGTACGTGACTGCCGGAGCGTGGAACTTCGGGCTCTGTGCAACGAGGTCCCGCGAACCCCGCCAGGCCCGGAAGGGAGCAACGGTATCGGGAACGCCTCGGGTGCCGCAGATCACCCGAAGTTCCTCGCGCTGAGAGCGATCCTTAAGCCCTTGCCAGATCTCAATCACCGGGCAGCGGAAAGAGGGCAGCTTGTGCTTATCGTGGATCGCTTAGGACAGAATACTTTCCGATGAGCTACCAGGTTATTGCCCGCAAGTGGCGTCCGCAAACATTCCGCGATCTTGTCGGACAAAGCCACGTCACCGAAACACTTGCCAACGCGATCAAAAACAACCGGGTCGCTCATGCGTATATTTTTTCCGGGGCGCGCGGGGTCGGGAAAACGACCGCGGCGCGGATCCTTGCGAAAGCGTTGAATTGCGTCAATGGACCGACGCCGGAACCTTGCGGAGAATGCGATTCGTGCAAGGAGATTGCCGCGGGTACGTCGCTGGACGTCATCGAAATTGACGCGGCGTCGAACCGAGGGATTGACCAAATCCGCGAACTGCGGGAGATGGTGCGGTACGCGCCGGCGGCGTCGCGGAGCAAGGTGGTGATTCTCGACGAAGCGCACATGCTGACACCGGAAGCGTCCAACGCCTTGCTGAAGACGCTCGAAGAACCGCCGGATCGCGTGATCTTTGTGATGGCGACGACGGAACCAGAAAATCTCGCGGATACGATCCGGTCGAGGTCGCAACACTTTCATTTTCGCGCGCTGACGTTTGCCGAGATCAGCGGGCGGTTGAAGGAAATTGCAGAGAAAGAAAACCTGAAAATTGAAGCGGGCGCGATGGCGGTGATCGCGCGAATGGCCGAAGGAAGTTTGCGCGATGCGCTGTCGCTGCTGGAGCAGGCGCGCGCCTATTGCGGCGATACAATTCCGGACAAAGAAGTTCGCGAACTGCTGGGGGTGGTGCCCGATGATGTGCTGGATGAGCTCGTCAGCGCGATTGCCGATGCTTCGGCGGACCGCGCGCTGGCGCTGGTGCATACATTCCAGAAAGAAGGGCGGAACCTGCAACACTTCTGCCGCGAAGCCATCCGGCACATGCGGAACCTGCTGATTGCGCGGGTGTGCGGGGCGGAATCGGATTTGATTGCGGCAACGCCGGATCAGAGACCGGCGCTTGCGAAGGCTGCGGCACGATTCAGCGAAGAGGATTTGACTAGATTTTTCCAGATCTTGCTGCAAACGGATGACGATTTGAGGAGGAAGCCGGATCCTCGCGTGCATCTGGAAATGGGATTGCTGCGATTGATCAATGCTGCGCGGCTGGCGCCGCTGGAAGAACTGCTGGGAGATTTGCGTTCGGGAGTTCCGCCGGCGACGGTGACGGCGTCTTCGCGGGCCGCAGGCGCCGCTTCGCTGCCCAAGCGCGAAGTTTCCGTGGCGATACCCTCCTCCTCACCGCAAGCCTTGAGTGTAACTGCAGCTGCGGAGGGCGCGGGGGCCATCCACGCCGCTCAGCAAACGAAAAGCAATGGGGGCGTGACTCGCGTGGACGGAATTTCCGCTGAACAGGTTGCGGCAATTAAGGCCGCAGTTCAGGCACAGCAGAAATTCCTGGGTGAACTTGTTGAACACGCAAGCCGGTGGGAGCTGGAAGGCACCGAGCTGCGAATTTATTTTTCGCCGGAGAAGCGGCCATTTGCGGAAATGCTGGAAGGGCGCGAGTTGCTCGAGAAAGTCCGTATCGCATCGAGCACGGTGCTCGGACGCGCGGTGCGCGTCTGTGCTAAACTCGAAAGTGTTGCAGCAGCAGCAGCGCGCGCGGCGTCTGGCACACAAGAGTTGCGTGCGCAATTTGAACGCGATCCGATGGTTCGATCGATGCTGCAGCGCTTTGGTGGTAAAATCTCCGAAGTGAAACGAGGGCAAGAGGAATCTTGATGGAAGTGAGCGCTCTTCAACAGATGCTGTCGCGGTTGCGTCAGGTGCAGGAAGACCTGCAGCGCCAGGTGAACTCTGTGACCGTGGAAGCTTCTGCCGGCGGCGGCATGGTCACCGTGAAGATGAATGGCCAGAAGCAGATTGTTGATGTGCGAATCGAGAAGGACGTTTTTGCCGGCAAGGATCAAGAGATGTTGCAGGACCTGGTGCGGGCGGCGGTCAACGAAGCGTCACGCCGCGTGGATGAAGAGCTTGCGAATCAGATGAAGAATCTTGCCGGTGGTATTCCCGGGATGGCAGGATTGAAGATCCCCGGCTTGTTTTAGTTTCTGTTCGTTCCCCCAATTACCCATTTTTGTTTCCTCCCCGATGACAAATCCACAGCCGAAACGATTGAATTTGCCTTGATTGAAAACCGCGGATCACTCTGATTTGGAGAGAAGGCAGATGCCGGACCAGGGACGATTGCGGCGGAAGCTTTCTGATTCGGGCAGCAAGGCGATTAAGCGGAGGAGGAAGGGGAGACGGTTCAAGCGTGCGGCGTTTTTGAGAAGAGAACGCACATCGGCGGGCTTCCAGCCATAACGAAGGAAAAAATCGGAGCCTTCAGTGGGGGCGAACTTGAATGGTGCGGCTTGTTGGAGCTGGGGGGCCATTCGCTTCGTGAGCATGCGGAGAAGACCGGGCGAGGCGATGTCGAGAACCCATGACCGAAAGGAAGGAGGGGCAGCGAGGTCCTGGGCCAACGCTGCTACATCGTCAGCGGAGAGATAAATGATTAGGCCCTCGGTGATGACAAGCACGTTCCTGGCTTTGCTGCCAAGCTGGGAGAAGAGAGCCCGGCGGGCTTCGAGATTAGATAGGTCGAGGCGGAAGCGCTCCAAGGAGCAAACGGGTTTCTCGTCGCGGAGGATATTTTCCTTGTAGTCGAGAATTTCAGGGAGATCAATCTCGATCCAGCGGAGTGCGGGCGGGAGCTGCATGCGGTAGGGACGCGAATCGAGGCCCGCGGCGAGATTAATCACCATATCCACGCCTTGCCGAACCTGGTCGGCAACGAACTGATCGACCAAGTAGGTTCGCGTGACCATGCTCCAATCGTTGTCGCGGCCGAGCGGCATGGAATTGGCGATCTGTTCGCCGCGCTCGCCAGCGAGGCGCCGGGCGAAGGGGTCGCGAAAGACGGCGTCCGGGCGATCGGTCTCGCGTGCACGGTACACCGCAACCCAACGCGCGGTATCCGAGATGTTGCGAATGAGTGGTTCGGATCGGGGCTGGGGCTGCCTCACGGTCGCCTCGTGGATGTTTCGCAGGAGTCCGGTGACGAGTCTAGCTTTCGGGCTTGGGAAGAAGCAAGCGCTGCTCTGTATTCCCCTTTCCCTCTAGCTCGAGAAAGACTCCGCGGAAGATGAACGGCTGTGTTTGCGAAGTGATGCGCGGCTGTGCTACACATCAAGGATGCCTGATTTTGCCGCTCCTGTAGAACGACTCATTGACGAATTAAAACACCTCCCCGGAATCGGACAGAAGACGGCGCAGCGGCTGGCGTTTCACCTGTTGCGCGTTGCGCCGGAAGATGCGCTGGCGCTGGCGGATGCGATCCGCGACGCGAAGGAAAAGATTCGCGCCTGCTCCATCTGCCACAACATCACGGACTCCGATCCCTGTTTATATTGCGTGGGACCGACGCGGAACAGGAAGACCATCTGCGTGGTAGAAGAGGCTCACAATATCCTGGCAATCGAAAGGACGCGCACCTACAGCGGGCTGTACCACGTGCTCGGCGGCGCGCTCTCGCCGCTCTCCGGGCGCGGCCCGGAACAACTTCACATCAAGCCGCTGATCGAACGGCTGAAGGGTGGCGGGGTCGAAGAGATCATTATCGCGACGAATCCGACGGCCGAAGGTGAAGCCACGGCAGTCTATCTTTCAAAATTGCTGAAACCTCTCGGCGTGCGCGTGACGCGGATTGGCGTGGGGATCCCCGTGGGGGCCGACCTCGAGTATGCGGACGAAGTGACGATGTTGAAGGCCATGGAAGGCCGGCGGGATCTGTAAGGGCAGTAAGAATGGGTTAATTTGGCGGTGGCAGGCCTGCGAAATAAACTACTAGGACCCTCAGTACGTCTAGCTTCCTCTGGCCATTGCGAATCTTTGGGTATAGAGTTCAAATTTGTAGGGGGTCTTCCCTCGCGAGGAGTTGCGCTCCATGCCTGGCTTGGCGCACTACATGTCCCAGTACGACCACGAGCATTCCTCCGGTTGGAATAAAGTGTTACACGGGGTCGGCATCCCCATGATTCTTGCGGGGATCGTATTGCTGATCTTTATGAAGTGGATCTGGGGCGCGACCTTCTTTGTCGGCGGCTGGGCATTGCTCTTCCTGGGACATCGAATCGAGGGCAATCATCCGGCGTTTTTCCAGGGACCGGTCTATTTCCTGGTTGGGCCGATATGGGTCGCAAAAGAGTTTTGGACGTTTCTGACCGGGGCGCATCATTCGCCGGGATCAGAAGGCGGGAAGAGCACGAAATCCTAAGTCGCAGTTGGAACTTAGGCTAAGGCGAGGGGCGGCGGCGAATTGCATGGACGAACTGGGCAGAAACATTGCCGGTGAAACAGGTGAGGTAGTGCCCGAGGGAACCGTGAACCCGGCTACGGAACTGCGGAAGCGGCGCAGCACGCGAATCGTGCAAGCTGTGCCGCTGGTGGTGACCGGTGTGGACGCACTGGGCCGTCCGTTCGCAGAGCGCACCTCGACGCTGATTATCAATTGTCACGGGTGCCGATACCAATCCAAGCACTATGTGCTGAAAAACATGTGGGTATCGCTGGAGGTGCCGCATCCGGAAACGGGGCAGGCACCGAGAGCCGTCCGAGGCCGAGTGGCGTGGATTCAGCGCCCGCGAACCGTGCGGCAGCTCTTCCAAGTCGCGCTGGAACTCGACGTTCCGGGAAATGCCTGGGGTATTGCGTTTCCACCGGACGATTGGTTTTCATTTCCCAGCGAGGTGCGCGCGAAAGCCATAGCGGAGGCCAAGGCGCACGAGACCGCAGGCGAGGAACGGCCAGAGCTCGCGCTGACGGAAGAGATCCACGTCCCCCTCGACGAACCGGAATCGCACACGGAGGGTGAAGCTATAGCGACCGAGGCTGAAGCCCTTGGAGCCACTGAGAGCGTTCAGGACAATCTCCGAGTTTTTCCTTCCGTTGCCAGCACGACCGATGCCTCATTGCAACTTGCAAGACAGGTCACGCGACTTCTCGCCGACGCCAAACAACAGATAAACGCGGCGGCGCGCGAAGCTGCCGCAAACGCGGTGTCCGCAGAGCGGCGGCTTTCGTTCGAACAATGGGAGCAGAAGTTCGCCACGGCGCGCGCAGAAATTTCGGGTGAAGTTGCGCACGCCATCGAGCGAATCCAAGAAGAGACTGCCGCGCAGGCGAAAGCGGCGAACTCCGCTGCCGCCGAGGCATTGCAAACGGAATTGCCGCGCTGGCTTGCGCCGCAACTGGAACAACTTACACGCGACCTGACAATGCAGCTGTCCAATGCGGGCGCCGCCCAGCGGGGTGAGCACGCAGAGCAGCTGTCGAGCGCGACCGATGCGCTGCGGAAACTTTGTCAGCAAGCGGAAGAATCCGCCGCTCATCTGCGTGTGCAAGCGGATCAATCGGCTGCACAGATCGCCGAGCAAGCCGGAGCAGCCACGAGAGCTGTCGAAGAAGCTTCGCGTCAGAGCGTAGAGAAAGTGGCATCACAGCGCGAGACACTGGACGCAACAGCGAACGAAATTCAGGAGAAGGTGTCCTCCGTGCTGAGCGCGGCGCATGGATCCTGGCAAAGTCATCTCGCCCAGGAGCTTGACTTCGCTCAAGCACGCTGGCAGGGAATGCTGGAGAGCACGCTTGCGTCGGAGCAGGCACGTGCGGCGAGCGCGCTAGAAGAGCAGACAGCAAAGCTGAAATCACAACTCGAGGAAGAATCGACTCGGATAGCTGAAAGGCTGAGAGAGTCCGCGGCCAGCGCCACGATGGAGACAGAACAGCGGTTGGCCACACTACGGGATTCGCTCCAGGGACAATCACAGAGACTCGAAGACACTCTCGGGCGCGCGGAATCGTCCGCCGAACGGCTGGATACTTTTTCCACGCGGATCGAAAGCGCGCAACAGCAGGCCATGGGCGCGTTCCAATCGCAACTGGACGACGTGCTATCCCTGCACCGGAACGAGCTGCATCGCCGCTCGGAATCTTTAATCGGAGAGATCAACTCGCGAATCCAGGAAGAGTTTGAAGAGTCCAACCGGCGGACACTGGCGCAGTTCGAAGAGCAAGTTCAACTGATGATGCATCCGCATTTGGCGAAGACCGAGGAGGCGATTCAGCGGCTCGCCGGCGGACGCTCCATGCTCGATGCGGCGCTGACCCTGCAGCAAGACCGTATCCGCAACGTGGCGGACGAGGCGTTCGCCGAATCGCTGGCGCGTTTCCGGGAAAACCTCGGGAGCGTCGAACAGCTCTTGCATGAGTCCGAACAGACCATTACGGCACGCAATCTTGCGGAACTGGAAGCAAAAGCCAGCGACTTGAAGCACGGGGCGGCGGAAGAGCTGTTCAAGACTGCCGAATGGTACGAGAAAAAGGCGCAGACACAGATTCAAAGCTTTACAGACAAGACAGCGGAGCAGGCTGCCAACCAACTTCGCGAAAAGGCTGGAGAGGTCTCCAGCATATTCGCCAGCGAACTGGACAACTCCAGCCGGAACTTTGTGGTGCATACGCAGACGCAAATGGAAGAAGTGGTGCGTGATGCGTTCACGAGGGCCAGGGAGCTCTTTGCCGAAGCAGCCGATACGACCTCGGCAGCTTTCACGGATGAAATACAGCGCAACGCACGACAGGAACTGGATGCCGTCGGCGAGGAAGTACATAAGTACGTAGGCGAAACACGGGAACAGATAGAATCCCTGCGCAGCGAGCATTTCCAGAAAATCACTGCCGAGCAGGGCGCTTTCCTGCGGCGCTTCCACGCCGCGATGAGCGGCGCGCTCGATTCTGGAATTGCGGAAGCACATCAGCGGGTGCAAGCGGGACTTGCACCGTTGCTTGACTCCTGGAAATCGATGACGGAAAGGCACCAGGCAGAGATGCGCACAGTATATGGTCGAATGGGCGATGAATCGGCGGAGCAATACCACTCTCGCCTGGAGAATGTCTCCAAACAGTGGATGCTCGCCACGGTGACCACGCTGGACCATCAGTCGCGAGAAGTGCTGAACGGAATTGCGGCAGCAGCAGAAGAAAAGCTGCGTGAAACCTGCGCGCGTGTATTTGCGGGGATTGGGGATACGCTGCGGGAGCGGCTGCAACAAATTGCCTCAGGATTTAACGCGCCTACGCCGCCTTCGGCGCGCTAAACCACACCGGAGAGATCTCTCGGCCTGTCCATCCTATAAGCAACATGAGCTGAGTCGAGGCCCCCCGGCCGCCTTGCTGCCATTCGCCTCTTCCCTGCCAGGTCGGTATAATTCATGGGGTTCGGCAAACTATGGCTAATCGCGCCTACTTGCGCGTCTGGACGCGCGACTTCTCCGAATCCACGATGATTCCCGAGTTCGCAAGGTATCTGACAACCGCTCCGCTGTCAGCATCGCAAAGTACATTCGCCCAGCTGACGATCCAGCCCATAGACGCTGGCGAGTCTCCGCTGGCGGAGTGGGACTTGCGGCCGCTGGGGCACGGCGCGGCCGAAGTCGCGGCGCTTGCCGCTCAGCATCTGCACGCGGACTCAGCATATATCGCGGAGGCCAGATGGGACCTCTGGAGCCTGGACATCGAGTCTTTGAACTGGAGGCAGCAGCCGGAGCCATTGCTTCTGACGTGCCACGGACTCGAGTACGACGACGGAATCGCTGCGACGGAAGGACACTTTGTTGCGGACCTGGGCTTTGAGCATTTTTTCACCGGGCATGGCGGGCTGCTGGCCCCGGGGACGGCGGCGAATCCGTTCAGCTCCTCCGATCACCCAGTGGAACACACGTTCCGGCGGTGGATGACGGCAGGCGGGAACCTGAAGGAATATCACGCGAAGACGAGAGAGAACATCCAACAATTGTTCCATTGGGTGGAGGCAATCGAGCGCGCACTGCTGGTGCAAAGAAGCGAGCTGTGGTCCGAGGGCGAAGAAAACTTTGAAGAGCGGCTCGATGCAATTGCCACCAAGCGTTAGCGGCATTGGCGACTCAAGATTGAGATTTTGCCGGCGAAATAGTGGTGTATTGGCGGGTTGCGATATAGCTGAGCCGGATGGCACTTTCACACAGGGCAAGCAACCTATAGAATTGTGTGAGCATGTATTCGTTTGAGTAGTGCCCTGTTCGCCGAGATGAGGGATGTGCGGTGCGATTCGGAAGAGGATTAATGTTCCGGCGCACGGTGACGATTGGCATTTCTACGTAAGATTTATGATGGAAAAACTGCCCCAAACCAACCCATTGTCAGCTAACCAGGATGCAGTGATTCCGTCTTTTCAAGGGAAGGATGCTGCGGACGGGTTGCACACGGCCCTTGCCGGACACTGTGGGAATTCACCGCGGATCTTACTAAGGATACTGTGCTGTGTGTGTTTCTTGACGGGCTGCGGAGCTCAGGAGCCCGCCCCGACGACGACCGCGCAAGCGGAGGCAAAGCCCGCTGTGCCCGAAGACGTCCAAGGAGCGGCGCAGGCTTTGCTGGGATCAGAAACGCAGGTGCTCGTCTTTGGCGATCTAGCCAAAACCGGGAAACAACAATTTCTTGCAGCAAATGTTGTTCCCAAAACGCCCACGAACACCGCACCTGGGACGATTGTTACGCGAGCCGTCATCGCAGAAAACAACGATGGAAAATGGATGGAGCTTTTGCGCTGCGATGAGTATCTGAAAAATGAAAAAGGTTACCTTGGCCTGACGCCGCTCAACCGGGTCAATGGATGGCGAATACAATATGAACAGGACACGGAGAAAGGTTTGCAAGTTTACTTCACGCCTCTGAAGGTGGACGGAAGCACACATGTGCTCCCGATCGGGGTTCGGTGGAATCCAGCAACGAAGCGGTACCAGTCGCTGGATCGCACTTATGAACATTTCCTCTTGGAAGCGCCGTCACTCGAGCGTGCGAGGTCGATGCTGCGATGAGCACGGCCGGAATTGCTGTCTCCTCTGCTGAGGCAAAAAAACCCGCGAAGACATCTGCGGGAAAAAACCTCCTGGGGCTAGTGCCGTACCTCGGCCGCTATAAACGCGCAATAGCAGTGGGGTTGTTGACGCTGGCGCTGATGGGGGTTGTTGGCAGCCTGATTCCGCTGGCGACAGGCGTTATTACGGACACGCTCGCTGGGAGTTCACAGCCTTTCGCGCGCACGAACGCAAGCACTGCGGCGACGATAACAGCCGGTTCCTGGCTGGGCCGGATGATCCCCTATTACGCTCCCAGAAGCCGGCACACCCTCGGAATTTATTGCCTAGTCCTCATCCTATGTGTCCTCTTGAAAGGCTACTTGTCGTTCTCGACGCGCTGGATTCTCATCGGAGTGTCGCGGGATATTGAGTTTGATCTACGAAATGATCTGATGAAGCGGCTTCTGATTCTCGAGCCCGAATTTTATGTGCGCAATCGGACGGGAGAGTTGATGTCGCGGGCTACGAATGATCTGAACGCGGTGCGCATGGTGCTCGGACCCGGGATCATGTACACGGCGACTACCATCGTCACGATGGTGCTCGCGATCGGGATCATGCTGAAGCTCTCGCCATCGCTGACGATGTGGGTCCTCTTGCCCGTCCCTGTTGTTGCGCTCGCGGTTCGGCACTTTGGAAAGGTAATCCACGACTTGTACGAAAAGATTCAAGCCTCGCTTGCGACACTCTCGGCCAAAGTGCAGGAAAACCTTTCCGGGGTGCGCGTGGTTCGCGCGTATGCACAGGAAGAGGCGGAGATTAGCGGATTCGATGAGCCAAATCGCGAGTATGTGGCCCGAAACGTGAAACTCATCCGCATGTGGAGCATGTTTATGCCCTCGCTCCAAGCACTGATCGGGACGACGTTTTTGATCGTGCTATGGATGGGCGGCTTCCTGTTCCTGCGGGGCGATCTCTCCCTAGGCGGACTGGTTTCGTTTTACACATTTCTGAATCTGCTGGTATGGCCAATGATTGCGCTTGGCTGGGTGACGAACATTTTCCAGCGCGGGGCCGCATCCATGGGCCGATTGACGTACATTCTCCATGCCCAGCCGCAAATTGACGACCGCGCGGCGAAGGTCCCCGCTGCAACGCAACCCGATGGCGAAATCGAATTCCGGCATCTCACGTTCACCTACCCGACGACGTTGTCCGGCGATGGGACGAACGGTTCTGGAAAATCGAATGGCTCCGGTGCTCATCCGGTTCTCAGCGACGTAAACCTGCGCATTCCCGCGGGTTCTACACTGGCGATCGTCGGGCCGACGGGCAGCGGGAAGACCACACTTGCCGCGCTTGTGGCACGGCTCTGGGAAGCTCCCGAGGGCGAAGTTCTGATCGATGGGCGGCCAATCCGTGAATGGCCCCTGGAGACGCTCCGGCGTTCGATCGGATATGTGCCACAGGATACATATCTTTTCAGCGACACCGTCGGCGGGAATATTGCGTTTGGGCTTCCACAGTGCGACGCACAACAGATTAAGGAGGCAGCGGAGATTGCCAACCTTGATGCCGAAGTCGAAGCATTTCCAGCGAAATACGATACGGTCGTCGGAGAACGTGGGATCACGCTCTCCGGGGGACAAAAGCAGCGCACGGCTATCGCTCGCGCCGTGGTGCGCGACCCACGGATCCTAATTCTTGATGACTCGTTATCGAGCGTCGACACTCAGACGGAAGAGCAAATCCTTGGCCGGCTGCGCGGCATCATGCGAGGCCGGACGACAATTTTGATTTCACACCGGACGTCAACGGTACGGGACGCCGATCAAATCGTAGTCCTGCGCCACGGGAAAATCATCGAGCGTGGAACTCACGATGAGCTTCTAGCCCGCGAAGGCTACTACGCGGATCTATACCAGAAGCAATTGTTGGAAGAAGAGCTCGAACGAGCATGAGCAACGTTCACGAAGAAGAGGCACTCGGTAAAGCGTACGATTCGCGGCTGATGAAGCGGCTGCTGCAGTATATGCGGCCGTATAAGTGGCGCGTCGTCTTCGCGCTTACTCTTACGCTGGCCGTCACGCCGCTCGAACTGGCCCCTCCAAAGCTCTTCCAGGTCACGGTCGACCGCTACCTGGTGCCTGCATCACACCAGCTTTTGGAGATGGCCGCGGCGAAGCGCGGGCTCATTGTCATCAGCATCGTCTATCTTTTTGTTCTTATCTTCGACTTCCTTGCCCAATACGTGCAGATTCGAATCATGCAGCGCGTCGGACAGCAAACCATGTATGACATGCGGGGTGAGATTTTCAGGCACATGCAACGCCTGCCTATGACGTACTTTGACCGCAATCCAGTGGGCCGGCTCGTCACTCGTGTTACCACAGATGTGGACGCTCTGAATGATCTCTTCGCGGCCGGAGTCGTGACAATGATCAACGATTTCTTCCTGCTGGCCGTCATGGTGGGCGTCCTTCTATTTCTCAACTGGCGCCTGGCCTTGGCCGCGCTGTCCGTCCTCCCCTTAATTTTTGTGGTGACCATGATCTTTCGTAAGTATGTGCGTGAGGCGAACCGCCGGATTCGCACGGCCATCGCGCGCATCAATTCGTTTCTCCAGGAATACATATCTGGCATGAGCATCGTGCAGATATTCAACCGCGAGCAAAAGGCGAAGGAAGAATTTGAGCTCCGGAACCGGGACAATATGCGCGCCTGGCGAGATGCAATTCTAGCGTTCGCGCTTTTTTATCCGGCGGTGGAAATCCTGAGCGTCGCGGCCATCGCTCTGATCTTCTGGGTCGGTGGCCTGCGTGTTCTCTCCAATTCGCTGACACTGGGCATTCTCGTCGCCTTTATGCAGTACGCACAACGATTTTTCCGGCCGATTCAGGACCTCAGCGAAAAGTTCAACATTCTGCAGTCGGCCATGGCCGCGTCGGAGCGGATTTTCAAGCTGCTGGACGAGCCGTTGACTATCACTTCCAATCCCAACGCAGCGCGACTCGTAAATCCGCGTGGCGAGATTGAATTCCGCAACGTATGGTTCAGCTATCGCAAAGTGCCCGAGCCGAGCGATGAGGATTGGGTCCTGCGCGATGTCTCGTTCCGTGTGGCGCCTGGGCAATCTTTTGCAATCGTCGGGCACACCGGCGCGGGCAAGACCACGCTCATTTCGCTGCTGCTGCGCTTCTATGACATTCAGCGCGGGCAGATACTTCTTGACGGCGTCGATATTCGGATGCTCGACATGCAAGACCTGCGCCGGCAATTCGGCATTGTGCTGCAGGATCCGTTCCTTTTCACGGGAACGATCGAGTCTAATATCCGTTTGGGCACACCGGGGATTACCCGAGCGACCGTCGAGCACGCGGTGGAAGAGATTGGTTTGGGTGAGTTTGTGGGAAGCCTAGCGGAGGGTGTTGCCACAAATGTGAACGAGCGCGGGTCGACTCTGTCTGTGGGTCAGCGCCAGCTCATCAATTTTGCGCGGGCACTGGCTCATAATCCGCGGTTCCTGATTCTGGACGAAGCCACTTCCAGCGTGGACACGAAGACGGAAATACAAATCCGGGAAGCTCTGGACCGGCTGCTCTCCGGGCGCACGGCACTGGTGATCGCACACCGCTTGAGCACGATTCAGCATGCCGACCGCATTCTTGTTTTTCACAAGGGTCGGCTGCGCGAACAGGGCGCGCACCAGGAACTCCTGGCGCAGCGTGGCATCTACTACCGGCTCTATCAGCTCCAATACAAGGAGCAGGAGCTGCCCGTGCCAATGGATGCAAATCGTCCCATGGGGCCGGCATTCCCCTCACCCTTGCCGGCGAACGATTGATTGACTCCCTTCGCGCATGACAACGATTCCGCTTCTACTTTCCGCGGGTGAATCCAGTGGGGACATGTACGCTGCGCAGCTCGCGACGGCGTTGAAGCAAAGGTTGGACGTGGCGATTTTCGGCATGGGCGGACCGCGGATGCGTGCGGCCGGGGTGGAGGTTCTAACGGACTATTCAGAAGTTTCCGTCGTAGGTATTACGGAAATCCTGAGCCACTTGCCCTCGCTGGTTCGCGCGATGCGGCACCTTGTCGCAGAAGCAGAACGGCGAAAGCCTCCATTTGCGGTTCTGACGGACTTCCCGGGCTTCCATCTGCGGCTGGCCAGGAAGTTGCGCCGGCAGGGTGTCCGCAATATTTATTTTGTTTGCCCGCAATTTTGGGCCTGGAGGCCGTGGCGCGTGCGGGTTGTACGGCGACGTTTCGAGCAGGCTCTTTGTATTTTCGCTCTCGAAGAGAAATTCTACGGCGACGCGGGTGTACCGGTGAAATTCATCGGGCATCCCCTCGTGGGGAACGTACATGCTTCGCAGAGTCGCGACACGTTTTGCAGGGAACACGGTCTAGACGCGACGAAACCCGTGGTCACCCTTTTGCCGGGAAGCCGCCACGCGGAACTCGCGCAACACTTGCCCGTTCTACGCGAGGCATGCAGATTGATTCAACGCGAATTGCCGGTACAGTTTGTCATTGCGGCAGCCCCAGGCACTAGCGTTACGGAATTGAGAGAAGGCTGGCCTCTCGGGATAGCGACTCGCGTTTTGGAAAACCAGACGTACAACGCCCTCGCCGCGGCAGATGTGGCTATCATTTCTAGCGGCACCGCCACGGTGGAAGCCGCGCTTCTCGACGTGCCGATGGTGGTGATTTACCGCGTCACGCCACTGACCGCGCTACTCGCCAAACCACTCCTGCGCACGCCTTACCTCAGTATGGTCAATTTGATTGCGGAGCGCCGCGTAGTGCCGGAGCTGATCCAGCGCGATTTCTTGCCGGAACGCGTCGCGAGCGAGGTCTTGGAACTCCTGCGGGATGCGCACGCGAGAGACCAGCTTCGCACCGGCCTCGCTGACGTCCGCAAGAGATTAGGTCCGCCGGGCGCTGTGGAACGCGCTGCAGACGCAATTGCGGCCCTTCTCCGGGCCTCCTCTGGCAACGCTTTGTGAGGTCTCTGCTATCCTATATGTGGGTTCCGAGTCGAAATATTTGAAAGGGGTCCGATGACCCGCTGTCGAAGACTCTCTCGTGCGCTTTTCTTTGTTCCTTTGCTCTTAGTCACGCACGGTGCCGCGCCTCTGCATGCCCAGGGGCCCCGCCCAGCTGGCTTCCTGGCTGAGCATTATGATGTCTCCGCCTCCCTGGATCCAATTAGCCAGACCATATACGCCGTCGCGAAGGTGGATTTCAGGGCGGTGGAAGCATCGAGCAGCGTCCGGGTGGAACTGCATCCGAATTTGAATGTGACCGAAGTCAAGGGCGGCGACGGAAAATCACTTTCCTTCGATCGGGACAGTCAAAATCCGCTGCTGGTGACGGTTACGTTGCCTTCTCCGGTCGGGGCGGGGGGCCGCACGACGCTTACCTACACATACGCGGGGATCCTGGCCAACGAAGAAAACAGCCCCGTGCTCGGCGTGCGAATGGCATCAATCAATAAAGAAAATGCGTATCTGTTGCTCCCAGCACGCTGGTTTCCGCTGACGAATTTTCCTTCCAACCGTTACACGGCGACGTTTCACCTCAACGTGCCGGATACATTCGCAGTAGCGGGAAGCGGCAAGGCCTCGGCACCCTCGCCAGCGGCGGCCAAGCCACCATTGCTGGGCGGGCGCCTCTTGTACACTTTTCAGTGCAACACCGCGGCTCCCCATGGCACTTTCGTTGCCGGAAATTTGCAGCTGAACCCTAAACAGGCCGAGGGGTTGAACGTGGCAGTATATGCTCCGCGTGCCGCATCCGGAAATGCTCAGGACTTTGCCAGTGATGTGGCGCGCTCAGCGGTAATTTTCTCCGACATGTTTGGGTCCCTGCAGGATACTGATTTCACTCTCATCCAGCTTCCGGATGGCACAGTGCGCGATTTTGCGTCGCCCGGAGTGCTCTTGCTGAGCCGGCGAATGTGGGACCCGAAATTCGGCGATCGAACGATCGCGCGCCTGGTGGCTTCGCAGTGGTGGGGCAATTCGGTTTTGCCCGCGACACCTGGAGACGTATGGATCAGCGACGGCCTGGCGCGTTATTCGGAGGCGATGTATGCAGAGCAGAACGCGGGCAAGGAGGCAGGCTTAAAGGCGGTCGACGAGTTTGCGGTGGGCTCGCTGATGTATGAAGATGCCGCTCCGATTGCGCAGGCAGTTCGCCTGACGCCGTACACCAGTGACTACCGCTCGGTGGTAATGAACAAAGGCGCGATGATCTTTCACATGGTGCGCGCGCAGATGGGGGACACGGCATTCAAATCGTTGCTTCACACCTTCTACTCGACGTACGAGGGAAAGAGCGCGCGCATCGAGGATTTTGAAAAGCTGGCCCAACAAATTGCGCAGGCTGCCGTCAAGCCAGGAGAGACTCCGCCGAACTTGCAAACCTTCTTCGCCCAGTGGCTCAACTCCACGGGGGTGCCGGAATTTACCCTGGAATACGTAGTCTACCGCACGCCGCAAGGATTCCGGGTCGTCGGCAAGATCAAACAGCCGCTGGATACGTTTCAGATGCCGGTGGAGCTTCGCATCGATACAGAAGGAAATCCGGAGCTGAAAACCGTCGATGTGACGGGAACGGAATCTGGGTTTACGATTGAGACGTTCGGCAGGCCGAAACCCGGCGGAATCAAGATCGATCCGAATAACGTGATCTTGAAAGGCAGTCCTTCGCTGCGGGCGCGAGCAGCTATTGCGCGGGGCGAAGAGATTGCCGAGCAAGGCCGCTATTTTGATGCAGTTGCGCAATACCAAAAAGCGCTTGCGATCCAGCCTGGCCGCCCTCTCGCGAATTTCCGTATGGGCGAGGCTTTCTTCTATCAGAAAAATTATCAGGCGGGGGCGAACGCGTTTCGCGAAGCCCTGCAAGCTGTACCCGAGCCTCTGGAAAAATGGACTGAAGTGTGGGCTCACATCTATCTGGGCAAGATCTTCGACCTGCTAGGGCAGCGCGCGCGCGCCGTCAATGAATACAGCAAGGCGAAGCAAACCAACGACGACACCGGCGGCGCACAAGTCGAAGCCGAGCGCATGCTTAAGAAGCCTTACTCCGAGGGTGGCACTACCGCGGAAGCGCCTGCGACCGATACGAAAACGCCGGCGGCTAGCGCAGCTGTTCCCGCAAGTGATAAGCCGGTGCTGAAGAAACCAAATCCCTGAGCAGCTCGGCACCCAGTAAGTGTTTTGTAGACGGAATTACGCGCTTGTCGCGGTTCCGGCAGGCTCTGCTTGAATGCGTTTCCAAGCCTGCTCAAAAATGCTGCGCGCATGTTCATCAAACAACACGAAATAAATCTTTTCGAGCGAAGTCTCATCTCTTAAATGTCGCGCAGCTTCCCGCAGCATGATTTCCGCACACTCTTTCATGGCAAATCCAGCGATGCCAGTTCCCACAGCCGGGAAAGCAATGGATTTAAGACCGCGCTCAGCGGCGATTCGAAGCGAGTGCCCAGTCGAATGGCGCAAGGCCTCAGCCGTGGTTGTACCACCTAGCGCCATGCTCGCCGCGTGAATCACGAAACGCGCCTTGAGCTGGCCGCCGCTGGTGATCGCAGCATAGCCGACTGGAATGCTGCCGATCGCGGTACACTCGCGCTGGATCTGGTCGCCACCTTTGCGTCGGATTGCCCCGGCGACACCACCGCCAAGAATTAGATCGTTGTTGGCGGCGTTGACGATGGCGTCGGTGTCCATCTCCGTCAGGTCGCCCTCCTGAATGAGGATTCTATCTTCGATTGAATTGGTCATTTGCAGTTCCCCATCGCCCCTGTCCCTCACTATATCTCCAAGGAAGATTTATGCTTGGGATAATCGTAGACTCCGCGGCCAGTCTTGCAGCCGAGACGCCCTTCCTTGACGTACCGCTGCAGCAAGAGATTGGGCCGGTATTTTTCGCCGAGCATTTGATGGAGATATTCGAGTACGTTGAGACACACATCGAGGCCAACCAGATCGACAAGCTCCAGCGGGCCCATCGGGTGGTTCAGGCCGAGCTTGAGGGCTTGATCGATGTCTTCTGCGGAGGCGATTCCAGTCTCAAGGATCGCAAAAGCTTCATTGCTGATCAGCGCGCTGACGCGGGAAGTGATAAAACCCGGCGAATCTCGGACAACCACTACCTCTTTCCCCATGCGGCGGCCGACCTCGCGGCACGTTGCGACGGTTTCTTCAGATGTTAGGGGTGTCTTGACGAGTTCGATGAGTTTCATCTTGGGGACCGGATTGAAAAAGTGCATTCCGATGCAACGTTCGCGGTAAACGGTCACGTCGCTTATTTCCGTGATGGACAGTGAAGAAGTGTTGCTCGCAAAAATAGCGTTGGCTTTTGCAAATTTGTCAAAGATGGTAAACAGCTCCAGTTTCATCTCCATTTCTTCGGGCACTGCTTCGATGATCAACTCCGCATCGCGAATGGCGTCTTCTATCTTGCTAGCTGTCGCGAGGTCCTTCATCGCTGCGTCGCGGTTCACTGGTTCCACTTTTCCCCTGGAAACACCCTCATCGAGAGCCTTCCGGATCCATCCAGTGGCCTGCTCAAGCCTGGTCTCTGAAATATCCTCGAGAACGGTGTGGTAGCCGGCCAACACGGAGGCGTACGCGATGCCACGCCCCATCGTGCCCGCGCCGATCACTGCAATCGTCTTCACTTCCATACTGACTTGTCCAATTCAGCCAAACTCTCAGCGTGGAAATAATCGCGCCGCATTGTCATATAGGATTTTGCGCTTGACCTCGTCGCTAAGTGGCAGCGCACTGAATTTCTCAAGGTTTCGTTTTATTTCCGGGACGCCCGGACCCGGCCAGTCCGTTCCCCACAATACTTTGTCCGCGATCTCTGCGATGCGCGGAAAATATTCAAGGAGTTTCTGTGGCGGAATGCCGGAGATGTCCATGTGCATGTTTTTGTGGCGGCGCACGAGAAAAAACGCTTCGCTCATCCAAAGCGGCCGGCCACCATGAGCGAGGATAATCGGCAGGTTCGGAAAATCGACGCACACATCGTCGCACAAGATGGGTTGCGCATGAACATTGCGCGCCCCGGGGAAAATAGAGGTCCCGGTATGAATCATAACCGGCAAGGAGTTAGCCTGAGCGCGCTCGTACACGGAGGCAAGCGGGCCGTCACCGTTGCGGTAGGCGTTCGGCGAGATAAGCTGGTGCGACGGATGAAGCTTGAGCGCTCGAATGCCGAGCTTGGCGATGCGGTCGACTTCAGCGCCAGCGTCGGCGACGGTACGTGGATGGACGGAGCCGAAGGCGAGAAGGCGTGCCGGCGCGACGCTGCAATAACGGGCAATCCAATCGTTGACCTCTGGGGTGAAACCCATAATGTCAGGGCTGACGTAATTGATGAGCCCAGCGCGTTCGATGCCTAGTCGATCCAGGAAAGTGAGGAAGGCTTTGGGATCGGCGGTGTAGCGTTCGATTTCGGTAATATCCTTGCGACCGCGCATCATTAGCTCAAGCTGAACGGGCTTGACCATGTGCAGGGGCATTATGTGGACGTGGATATCAATGACTGGCTGCACGAAAAAATCATTCCTGTTGAAGTCCCGGTCTGCGAATAACGCCGACGAAGCTTACTTCAGCAGCTCGCAAAATGCATCTTCGTCGTAGCCAAGAATAATCTTGCTTCCTTTGATGACGATTGGCCGGCGAATCAGATTGGGATTCTTGGACATAAACTTGATGGCCTCGGAGCGGGACGGCGGATTGATCTTCATATTTCGTGCGCGGTAAAGCTCATTGCGCGGATTGAGGAATAGAATGTAATCACGGTTTCCAATGAGTTTGTCCAGCTCGTCTTCGCTCAAGCGCTCCTTGTCCAGATCCCGATATTCCAATTCCGCACCTTGGTTCAGCAAGAGACCTCTTGCTTTGCGGCAAGTCGTTCAGGTCGGTTTTTGCAGAAACAGTATTTTCGTTTTGCTCAATCCGTCCTCTTGTGCAGAAACCAGAAAAGCTGCGCTTCACTAGGCACAGGACCCTAGTATCGTGGCACCCGCGGGTCTATTTCGAGGGACCAGCGCTCAATGCCGCCTGCCAACGACTTCGCACGTTGCACCCCTTGTCCGCGCAGCCATACGGCTACGTCCATGCTCCGCATACCGTGATGACAGTAGCAGACGACGTCCTCGTCCACATCGAGCGCTTGAAGATTCTCCGGGATAGAGCCCATGGGGATCAGTTTTGCGCCGTCAATGCGGCACAGTTCGTATTCCCAAGGCTCGCGGACGTCCACAAGTAGGAAGTTTTCTCCCCGATCGAGTCGCTCCTTCATCTCCGCGGGGGTGATTTCCATACTCTCCGATGTATCCATCAGCATTTGTCCAGAGCACATTCTCGATAAATACACCACCTCGCGGGGCCCAAACTTTCGACTCACAAATTAAGCGATTGTTATTGAATCGCGCCCTTTGGAGAAATCCACTCTTTCTCGATCAACTGAATTTCATTGACGAGCTTTACATCTTCGTCCTGGGGCAGCATCTCGCAGAGATGCTCTTCGTACTGGCTTGCCGAGAGCAATTCTCCGGTGACGCTGTAGGGCTGATTTGCGAATTCGCCGATGAAGCGGTTGAACTTTATGTCCGGGACATACAGTGGCGTCTGTCCGGGCTGAATATGCTTGTTGATCATCTCCACGAGCTTCCTGCATTCGAGGAGGTACAGCTCGCGGCTGTGCTCGTTCATGCACTCGAGATTGGCTTCCTGCTTCGCAGTGGGTTCATCGTAGCGGCCTTTCAGTCCCCAGACGTAGAACCAATGTGCCGAGCTGGATTTGTCCACGCCGAAAAGGTCGAGACTCACTGGAATCCACTTGTTGATATATTTCTGGATGATCCTCGTTGGAACGACACCTGCTTTCACGATGCGTTTGACGCCATCTTGACCGGTACCAAGATGAAAGGACTCTTCCTTCAGCATGGGGATCATAGATTGCGCAAGTGGCGCGAAGCCCGAATAACTCAGCATGGTGAGCTGGTACTTACCGTCACGATCGACGAAATCGGTATAAGTAAAAAAGTCGAGCCAGTTGTTGACGTCCTGATTGAACGCACCGAGGAGGCGTTTCTGATCGAAAGCGCGGCGCTCCAGCATCTTCTGCGCTTCG
>Ga0209118_1000194_pt1 | contig 40098 bp, 42 predicted proteins | sample BlaSpr_A8_Ref_M1_FD_187988 | JGI IMG/M metagenome (GOLD analysis project Ga0209118, IMG submission 187988) | Forest soil microbial communities from Thunder Bay, Ontario, Canada - Black Spruce, Ontario site 2_A8_Ref_M1 (SPAdes) (version 2) | ecosystem: Environmental > Terrestrial > Soil > Boreal... | reverse complement strand
CCCCACCCAGCGCCCACGCCGCACCTCAAACCATCAATCTCTCCACGATAGCCGAGCACTTCTGCCCTCACTCTTTTTTTGCGCTCCCCGTGCCGAGCCAGATACCTCGCACCGTGAGATACATGAGTGCGACGAAGCAAACTGGTCGCTCCGAGATCCAATCTGATTTTCCGGAAAAACTTTGGTGGACGTGAGGGGATTCGAACCCCTGACCCCCTGCTTGCAAAGCAGGTGCTCTCCCAGCTGAGCTACACGCCCAACGCGGTATGGATCAATTTTAGAGTATTTTCAAAATCCGTTCATCTTCAATTCTGGTCGGGCTGTGCCTGAATCGCCGTGCACCTCTCAGCTCTTCCCGTTCTCCGCCTTGAGTTTCTTCAGTTCGCGCTGGTGTTCCAGATAACTCTCGCCGTTCGTAATCCACTGCGTTGAAGACCGCCGAGGTTCGCAAACCGCCTGACTCGAGCAATTGCGATTCCATCCGTGCTCGGGTTGTACGCTCTGCGAGCGGCACGGCAGAAGATGCACTTGACACTGTGGCGTTCTACGATATAGCGTAGTACGCCATAGTGGACCCGCGTCCATTGAGGACGTCTTATGAACAAATTCTTCTCCGCTGGATTGTTTCTGGCTCTCTTCTTTATGGGAGCGCACGCGCGGCAAAATGCCGCCAGCGCATCTCGCGAGCCGATGCTGGTCACAGTCGGCTGGCTTAGCGAACACCTGAGCGATCCCTCGCTCGTCCTGCTGCAGATCGGCGACAAGAGCGTCTATGACAAGGGCCACGTTCCCGGCGCGCAGTATCTCAACTACGCGGACATCTCGACGCCGCGCGGCCAGGGCCTGACGCTGGAGTTGCCGCCGGTCGAACAATTGGTTTCGCTATTTCAGAATTTGGGCATCTCGAACAGCTCGCATGTGATTCTGTACTTTGGATCCGATTGGGTGACGCCGACAACGCGCATCTATTGGACGCTTGACTACCTTGGCCTGGGTGACCGCGTCTCGATTCTCGATGGCGGTTTGCCCGCATGGCGCGCTGCCGGAAAAACGGTATCGACGGAAACGAAGCAGCCCGCGAAAGGCTCGATCACTCCGTCCCCGCGCAAGGAAATAGTCGCTGATGCCGCATGGGTCAGCGGCCACCTGAACCAGCCCGGCGTCGCCATCATCGATGCGCGCACAAAAGAATTTTACACCGGCTCTCAAAGTGACGGCAGCCCACGCAGCGGTCACATTCCCGGCGCGGCGAATCTTTCTTATCTCAACGTCGTCGACGAAAAAAGCAATCAGTTCAAGAGTCCCGACGCCCTCAGCGCTCTGTTTCGCGCTGCAGGCTTGAAGCCCGGCAACTTGATGGTCAGCTACTGCCACATCGGCCAGCGCGCGACGGTCCTTTATTTCACTGCGAAAATGCTCGGCTACGATGCGAAAATGTACGACGGCTCCTGGGAAGATTGGAGCAACCGCAAGGATTTGCCCATTGTCCAGGGCGAAACATCGGGAAAACCGTAGCAGTAATTTCTTACTTTCTTTCTTGATCTCCAACCGACAATAAATTTCTCTATTCGCCCGTTCGCGCGTATTCACAGTTCCGGTACAAACACATTCAGGCGTACCATGAAGAAAGCCTTCTCGGGAACAGAAGAAAGCGCGCACGGAGAATTCCAATGAAGAGAGCGATCACGATTTGCGCGGCATTCTCGCTGGCGATGGTCACGGCTGCGGCGCAGCAAAAACCATCGGCGCCGGATTCTTCTCACGCGCATCACGCCATGGAACACGGTGGGTTCATGCAAGGCGGCATGCATCACGAAATGGCAAAAGGTGTGAAGCTCGAAGAGAAAATCGACGCCGCAACCCACGCCATCACGCTGCGTGTTGGACCGATGGCGCTTCCGGCGCACACCAGTCACCACAAAATGCCGCAGCCGCCCGATCTTTTCTGGACAGTTCCCGTGGACGCCTGGCTGCTTGCCTATACGCCGAAACTCGTGGACTCCAGCGGCAACGAAGTGCCCGGCCGCGTTCTGCACCATGTCGCCTTCTGGAATGAAAACCGATCTGATTTTCTTTGTCCGAATAAAGAAGAACACATTTTCGGCGCTGGCAGCGAAATGACCAACTGGGTCGAGATTCCCGGTTACGGTTATCGCGTGCAGAAGGGTGACAAGATTCGGATTGAGACGATGGTCCATAATCCCACGGACACGGGATACGACTCTGTTTTCTTCGAAGTGCGAATCCCGTTTCAAGAGACCAACGCAGCAGCGGGAACGCAGACGGTGAAGAGCGTTTATCCTGCGTGGATGGACGTGGAGTCGTGTGGAAATTCCAGCTACGATCTGAAGCCCGGAAAAAATGTGACTACCGGGACAGTGCCGGTGAAATACGACGGCGTTCTTCTCGGCGTCGGCGGGCACATGCACGACTACGCAAAGGTAATTATTCTCGAGGATGCGACACGCAAGGAAACGGTCGCGACGCTCGATGCCAAAGTCGGCGAGCAGGGCGAATTGCTGAGCATGCCGGTCGTGACGTTCTTCGATCGAGGCGGCTACAAATTCGCCGCGGGCGACACGCTGAAAATCACGGCGACGTACGAAAATCCGACCGGCAAAATACTGCGCGACGGCGCCATGGGCATCGTGGTTGGATATTTCGCGCCCGCGAACGATGCGGCGATGGCCTCGCTCCGCCACAAAGCTGCGCCGCCGCATGAAATGGCCGGCATGACTCACGACCAGTGAAGGTCGTGTGCTCCCGGCGCGAAACGTTGCCGGAGCCCGCCAAATGGCTGGCAGGATACGCGACCACTAATTTCTATACCTGATTCATACTCTGCCGACCGACTTATTCCGCACTTGCGACGAAGCCCTTGGCGCGAATCTCTCCCGGGGCAATTTCGTCCGCGTAACACCACACCCAGTTTTCACCCGGCTCGATCGAGCGCACCAGCGGATGATGCGTGTGATGAAAATGCTTCGTCGCATGTTTGTTTTTCGAGGAATCGCAGCAGCCCACGTGGCCGCACTCCAGGCAGAGTCGCAGGTGCACCCAGGTGTCCCCGATCTTGATGCAATCCTCGCAAACGTGTTTGTCGGTGCGCGTGAACTTGATCTGATTGAGATGGCTGCATGTCTCCGGCATGAATCCTTCCTTCCCCTGAGCTTTCTGCGCGACGCGAGTTTTTTATTCACGCGGCGTTGGCAGAGGGCTGCGAAATTTTCTCGAGCGCCTCACGATCCCAGTTCGCGAGCTTCACTCCCGCTTCGTAGGTGCTCTGGCAAAATTCCAGCAGCGCCGTGCTGGGAGAAGCGGCCGCGCGCACGTCGTCATACATCAGAAGAAATTCGCCGAGCTGTTGGTGGTAAAAGGCCGCGTCCGGCCGGACGCGCGATTCGCTGAACCCCTGCGGCGCAGGAGCCATGTAGGAATAAAACGCCGCGCCTTTGATGTCGCCGCCGCCGGGCCAAAAGCCAACGCTGCTGGCTTCGTGCGAATAGGCTTCCCGGGTGATGACGTCGGCGCCTTGGCGTTCCGGGGCGCGGCGGCCGGAAAAGCGCGTCACCGCAAGGTCAAAGCTCCCCCAAAAAAAATGCACCGGGCTGCACTTGCCGATGAAGCGCGACCTGAACTCGTTGAACACGCGGTCCGCCGACACCAGGATTTGCCAGAACCTGCGCGCGTATTCCGGATCGTAGGAAGCGTGAACGCGGTCCTGGTCGAAAGGAATCGGCGCGGGAATTTCCACCGGCATTTTCCAGATCTTTACCTGAATGCCCGCGGAATCCAGCAGCGCCATGAATTCCCGGTAGAAATCGGCGACGGAGCGCGGCACCAGCGGGAGCGTTTTGTTCAGGCCGTCATTCGTCTGGAGCACGAGCTGGTGTTCCAGGAAATCGAAATACAGCTCGAAGACGCGCCCGGCATAAGGCATCGCAGAGGTAGTGAGGCCACGGGCGCTGACGTACAGCGGCACATTCCACCAATGATTCACCAGGGGCGTGAGCGCGAGGCGGACTTTTCCCACCATTTGCGTCCACATGTGGAGCGTGGCGCAGGTGTCCTTCCACGCTTCGAGCGGCAGAGCCGGCCAGCACTCCGGAAGATCGCTGATACTGGTTTTTTGCGTCTCCATCATTTCAGCCCTCCCACGTGCTTGCTCTGCCGGCGATTGAATAGATGGGCAGGGGCATAGGGTAACTCAACTGCGGTCTCTGCAACACGGTTGGATGTTGTGAGCCGGTGGAGGGTAGAGTGCCGGGGGTTTGTAGAGTTATATAACAGCCGGGATACCCCCCCTCCCCCCCACTAAAAACGCAAGTGTGGCAAGGAAAGAGCTTATTGCGAAAAAATGCGCAATTCGTGCGTTGATTCTGCGCTCGTGGAGCGCAGAGAGGACAAGAAAATGGTGAGCGGCGAGGGGCGAGTTCCACAATGGGAAGAGTTCAACTACACCCCCCGTGTTTTCGTATGAGTGGCAACTGAAGGACTTACAGGACGTTGAATCTGTATGAGTGGCAAATAAAGGAGTTAGCGGATCGCGGGGCAGGGGCCGACGGGGGTAGGAGGGGGACAGGCCGGGTTGGAGCTTGGCAAACACGGGGAAGGATAGCATGCCAGTACGGATTGGTTAAGTAATAAGCAGGGAATGGGGAAAATTGAGCAGTGAACGGCAATGGGACGGGATTAAACGGTGCGGGCGGCGAAATGAAGAGCACAGCCAGGAGTCGCTGTGCTACAAAGGACTATGCTTTGAATGGCCGGAACGCTCGCCGGGGCCGACGAATGTTGAAATTGTCGATTACCACTAGGAAAGGAGAACGGACACAAATGCGACCGCTAGCCATTCATCCCGGCGAACATCTGGCCGAGGAACTGAAGGAACTGCATATGAGCGCCGCCGCACTGGCACGCCATCTGAAGGTTCCCACGAATCGCATCACGCAAATCTTGAACGGAGACCGCGACATCACGGCGGACACGGCGTTGCGCCTGGCTCATTTCTTCGGCACGAGCGCCGAATTCTGGGTCAACCTGCAAAGCTTGTATGATCTGCGTATCGCCCAGCAGGAGACGGGAGAAGTCATTAAGGCCCCCCCCACGCTCAAACGGGTGAACGCCTTGCATGTATAGAAATCAAACTCCCCGGAAGAATCATCCCCGGTAACGGGAATCTTGGTCGATTCCCGCCGATAGCCCGCACACCGAGCCGGCACGCACCGACGAGGTCTTTCCACGTTTTTACGACTAACTTCGCCTACTTCCCTTTCCTCCTGGGCGACTTCACTCGTTTTGCGTATGCTTTGATTCGTCGGCGTGTGGACCCATCTCGTTTCTTATAGGCAACTCCTGACGTCGCTGATTGCACCATATACGCCGAGCGCGTCATGCCCGCTCGCCCAGCTAGACGGTCGATCAGCTCTATCTGATTCTCGCGCGCAGTGACATTGACGCGAACGGTTTTCGCCTTATTGAAGTCTGCGGTGACGAGAAACGCCACCGCATTTTGTCTACCGGGGTCCCGAACCAAATCATCCATCTTTGACCGCTTCGGAATCTTTTCTCCGTCTTCCAGCATACCTGCTATATGAAACGCCAACGCTTGTGGAGCCTTACGGCTAGCCTCGTCGAGTGACTTTGCTGCTGTTACGCAGCCGGGAAAATCAGGGAAGCTGACGCCAAAATCAGATTTACTGTCTTTATGCAAATATGCGATGTAGTCCATTTTACGTCAGCCTGATGTTTGCTTGTTTTTCAATGCTTCTAAGCGTGCCGATTGGGATGTCACGGACCGGATGCGGCGCCGTAACTCTTCCCTTTTTCGTACTGTGCTTAAACTGCTTGTGACTCCCCTCGTGCGCAACTTCATACCAGCCGTCTTCCCGTAAGCGCTGGATGACCTCACGGCTGCTCATGGCCGATAATACACACTTTTAACACACTGGTCAAATTCACGCCTTTTCGCGGAGGGTGGGAGAGGCTTTTGAATTGGGTGGCGCACCAGCGATGTTTCCAGCGACCGTGCTCGTGCTTAAGTTCAGCCATGATCCCTCCACTGCGCGACCGGCGCTCACGTTCGTGAGCGGAGGAAAAGGCCGGCCGCTCCGGTCGGGATGACAGGTTGCAGTAGGGGCGGCGGGCGGCAGCCGAGAGATGCCAGGCTTCCCCGCAGGGAACGCGGGGAGTTCCCGGTAAAGGCAACCGGGACGCAGAAGGCACGCCCCACAAACTGGGGCAAAGCCCTGGGCTACACTTGTTTGCCACGCGTGGTCAGCGCGCGCGGCGGAGAGGCCCCTTGGCCACGTGGATCAAGGTGCGCAAGGCCGTATTGAGCCCAACTTGAAGAGGAAGAGAGATTTCATCGCATGCCTAAATCGCATGCGATGGGGAAGAGTGTCTCTCTGCGCAGGCCGACCCTTTCACAGGAGTGAAAGGGAAAGAAAAAGTCGGCATGCTCGGTTCGGTCCCGCAGAAGCGTCCGAGACGCAAAAAGCGCGAATGACGGGTGGGGAGCGGAGGCAGTTATGTCGGAGCTAAAGCTCCGACCCCCAAAGTCGGCGGGGACGATCCCGACAAGAGTCGGGGTAAACGCTAGGTCAGCTCTACAAAGAAAAAACAGAAACCAGGATGCCGGGCTCCCGACCGGGTCGGGACAGGTTCCGCCGAGGGGGCACTACATGGGCGAAGAAAGAAGGCGCCCGCGACGGTCCGCGGCCGCTACAAGGGCAAAATCAGCGGGCCTAAGCGCGGGCGCTAGAGAGGGCAAGACCGGGATGGCGAGATGAACTCGCCGCTACAGATGGCGAGAGATCAGGGGAGGACGGAGTTGGTCCCGCAGTTTCATTCGGGACGCAAGGGCGCGTCCCGCAGATTCATTCGGGATCCACAGGCGGGACTTCGGCGGAGGGGAGAGGTACATGCACCGGTTGGGACGATGGCAAAACCTCGGACGGGGGCGCGGCCTTCAACTGCTCGAGCTGCGCCTGCACTTTGGCCCAGGCCTTGACGTTACGTTTTGTAGCGTAAGGAGCGTCAGGCTCGGAAAAGAAGTGGAGCAACTCCTCGCGCACCGCGGGTGAGGCTCCGGCAAATTTTTGTTCGGCCAGCTTGCCGAGGAGCTTGGCGTGGGCATCGTCATTCATGCGATATTTGCCGGGCCCGGTCAACACGCCGGTATCAAAATTGTTGTTGATCAATTCAAGGTGACCATCTGCCTCGTCGGACAAAAGGGCCCGGTAACGAACCAGCGTGGCATTGAAGCTTGCCTCAAACAATTTTTCCGCTTGCGGGGTGGGCGTGCGGAATTGCAGCACCCGGAGAGGCCCGATTTTGGGCAACAGTCTGTAGAGGAACGCCAGAAACTTCTCCCAAAAAGTCGGTGGTTGATAATTTTTGCCCCACTGCTTTTCGTAGCTGGCGCGAGAGAGGTTGTAAAGAAATTTCCTTTTGGTGATCCCGGGTGCATCTTTCTGGATTTCGTCTTTCTTCAGCGTCCAGGCAATGCGCGTGGCTTGTGGAATCTGTTTGCTGACGGCGCGGCGGTAGGAATTCAGGACTTTTTCTTCATCGGAAAGGACCGCCTTCAGCGGCAGACCGTAGGTTTCCTGGAAGGCCCGCTCCAGCAGAGGGGCCGCCACCTGAAAGCCAATAAAATCGTGATAGCTGTCTGAAGCGTAGCGCTGTTGGGCTATTTCCAGTACGTCGAAGCCAAATTCCGTTTTGACGTGCGCGAGGGGGTCATCCTCGTAGGTTACGCTGTCCCCAAATTTTTTCTTAAGCTTGGGATAGAGGAGGGCCACGGCACGGTTGGTTGCAATGGGATGGCCTGCGATATCCGCGGCGTAGTGTGCGAGTGCGCCCAGCGCAAAAGCATAATCATTCAACTCCTTCGATTCCCGCGCGTCGCGGAGGAGCGCAAGAACAAAATCACCGCTGCTCACATAGTGGGTGAGATCGCTGAAGAGAATGCTGCCATGCGGGTAATAGCCCAAATCTTGAATAATGGCGCCGCCATAGGCGTAGCCGTGAGCCTGGCGCAGTTCGTCCGGTGTGGCATTTGGGAAGCGCTTGAGCAGGACAGGCTTGATGTTGGTATCCCAAGCGGAGTCGATGATGGCTTCATGAGAGAGCACGGAGTAGGCCGCGCAGCGCACCGGCCACGATACAAGCAGGGTGAGAACGCAGGCGGCTGCAAGAGCAGTTCTCCAGAAAGTATGTATCTTGAGTGGCAAAATTCCAATTCCTCTCCGTTGTCATTATAACTGCAAAGGCAGGAGAGGGCTCTTCAGCCTTCCAGCATGCCCATGGAACGCAGGAGGGGGGACCTCACAGGTCTTCCCTCCCGTGAATGGCGCGAGCTTCAACTGTTACTTCTGGCAGGTCTCGCTGACCATGCTGATTTTTGTCACGTTGAGATGGCCGCGCTCGGTCGAATGTTTGTCCACGCCATGCTCTTTCATTTCATCCTTGGCTGCCTCTTTGGCCCCATGCAAGTCGGCATTTCGCACTTTGCCGGTCACAGTTACGGTGTGGCCAGTGTGAGGCGAAAGCTTGACTCTCTTGCTATGGAGCTCCCACGTGCCGCCATCCTCGGCCTTCAGGTTGTACTCGTGAGCGCCCTCGCCCTTCGACAAACAGCCAGTCAAGGTGCGAAAGTCCGCGCTCTTGTCCTGGGTGGAAGCAATCGCCGGAACCATCAATAGCGTGGATACGGCGACCATACTCAGCAGCAATTTACTTTTCATGATGTTCTCTCCTTTTTGATTCTGAGGTGCAGAAAGATATGCGCTCCCCTGATTTCGCGGATTGTTTCACCGCTCCTGGTTTTAAACCGCACCGAAAACTAGTGAGACCCAGGTGAAATTGGCCCCACCCCGTGGTGGCATTCCAAAGGTGGGCCGCCAGGCGACCAGCCTAGGCGGTTCTTGTACTACCCCTTACGAGGTGCAAAATGAGAAGCACGACACCGACGACGAGAAGGAGGTGAATTACGCCAACGCTTATGTGAAATGCGAGGAACCCAAGCAACCACAGCACAATCAAAACCAATGCAATTAATCCAAGCATATCGACGTCTCCTCATCTACTAAGCGGAAAATCAGAGGCCCTCATGACGGGGACACCTCCGATGTCAGCGGAACGAAGAACCCCCACGGAAGATGAGTTTAGGATTATCGGAAAAGATAAGTCTGTTTCTTTTGAGACACTCGCGCGCATGGTCTCCGATACACATAATGGGGTGTGTCGTTCCGCACAGACACTCAACTCTCGACGCATTAGTCTTTACAAAGGATCCCGATTCGCCTGGGTCTGCACCTCCAGTTGCCCTCGGGTCAAAAATGGAAACCCTGGCTAAATTCCGCGTGGAAATGCTCTTCGTGATGTTCGCGGCTTCAACCGCGCTCTTCGCTCAAAGTAGCGGGCCGGATACACCTCGGAATCATGCAAGCGTCCTGGAGGCCCGTCAGATCGTGGGCCCGTCGGTCGAGGCCACCGAGCGCAGCTGGGAGGCGCGTGACCATTACACGTACATAGAGCGTAATGAGGATCGGCGCCTGGACTCGCTCGGGCACGTGAAATCGGCAAATATCGACGTCACCAGAATGATTCTCGTCAACGGCGCTCGCTTTGAACAGCTCATGGAGCACAACGGGCAGCTTCCATCGGCCAAGGAACAGAAGAAACGCGATGAGGACCTGGAAAAACTGAAGCACGAAACGCCGGACGAGCAGACTGCGCGGCTCCGCAAGGACGAGGAAAACCGGTCTTTCCTCAGGGACGTACTCGAGGCGTTTGACTTCCAGCTCATCGGCGAAGAGATAGCCGACGGCAGGCCGGCCTATGTGCTTCAAGCCACGCCGCACCCGGGTTATCGCGCGCACGGCAAGTTCGGCAAGATGTTCTCCAAGGTGGAAGGCAAGCTTTGGGTCGACAAACAGGACTTCGGGTGGATCAAGGTGGACGGCGAGGTAACGCAGTCGTTCTCGATGGGAATATTCGTGGCCCGCGTGGAGCGCGGCTCGCACATGATCCTGGAGCAGACGAATGTAGGTGACGGTGTATGGGTGCCGAAACGCATCGAAATGCGAGCAAGCGCCCGAATCCTTTTCCTAAAGAGTCTCGACCTTGACAGGATTCTTACTTACTCGGACTATCGCCTGGCGGCGGACGGCTCGTACTCTGTGAGCAGATAACGGTGGCTCCTCTCGATTGAGGCGATTGAATTGCTGCGAAGCGGAGGAAGATCTAACTTCTCGCAGCCCTCCTTTCCGCAGCAAAAAACAAATGTAGTCTGGAGGTGGCTATGGCCATCCGCCGAAATACCTCTCTTATGGTGCTTGGCATCGTCGCGATACTTTTGGTCGCGCTTATTCTCGTCGGCCCAGCGCTAATTAAGATGGATCGTTACCGGCCCCGGGTGATCTCCTATCTCCAAGAGAAAACTGGAAAGCAGGTCGAAATCGGGCGACTGGGACTCACCTTTTTCCCTCTATCGATTCAGATTGATAATTTCGGCGTGAAGAATCCCCCGATATTTCCCGCCGGCTACATCTTCAAAGCGGCACGCATCGATGCTGTATTCAACGTTGGAGCGCTCCTGCGCCGCCAGGTGGCCATCAAGTCGCTGGTAGTTGAGGACCCCGTCCTGAATTTGACTTCGGATCCCGACGGCCCGTGGAACTTCGAGAATTCACAAGCAAAGGATTCCCAGAAGACGTTTCCTCTGGGAGTGATTTCGAGGGTGCAAATCAAGCGTGGGCAACTGGTGGCGTCAAACCTTCTGCCCTCCGACGCGCAGGGCCCGATCTTTTTCGAAGCCCACGACATCTCAGGGGAACTGGAGCAGGTGAACCTGGTCGGAATTATCGATCCTTCTTCTTCCTCGATGGACGGAGAGGGCAGAGTGAAGGCGGGTCTTCTGCGCTTCGGCGTGGTCGAGGTAAGAAATCTGGAATCCAAATTACGGTTAGAGGCGAGGCACGTTTTTTTCACGGATATCAAAGGGGAAGTCTATGGCGGGAGTGCCGTGGGTGACCTCACCTTTGACTTGTCGGGGAAGAACGTGAATTTTAAGACCAACGTGCGATTGAGCGGAACTAATGTAGCCCAGCTTCTGGCGGCCTTCCCCAACGGAGGCGGAAAGATGACCGGGAAGATGGAAGGAGACGTAAGATTAGCGGGAGAAATCGGGCACACGGCCCGCCCGCTGGCGGGAGTCCACGGAGCCGGACACGTGATGGTGCGCAACGGCCAGGTGCCGAGTCTCAAGCTCAATGCCAATTTGATGAAGCTGGCGCACTTCAACGATCTCGGCCCGGCCAAAAATGATCCTTCCGCGTTTAACTTGATAACCACCGATTTGGAGTTGGACAATCAGCGGATTTCGAGCCGCGTTATAGACATCGACGGCTACGGAGTCGATGTGGACGGCTCGGGCAGTGTCAGCGTGTCAGGCTCTGACGAGCTGAACTATCGCGGATTGGCGGAGATTACCACCAAGGAGAGCTTCTTCACCAACACCATGGCCCGGCTGTCCGGGGCCGCATTGGTAAATGGCAGATTGCAATTTCCCTTTCGCATCGGCGGAACGATCGATAACCCGGTATTCTCCAAGGGGAAAGGCGATAAGGACGTAGACGCTGTGAAAAAACCTCAGTGAGGGAAGATGCTAGGGCCTCGCTCCACGCCACCGCAGGTCCAAAATCCTTCGTCAATATCCGTTACGTGCATTTCAAGCTGCGGCTAACAATCCAACTGCCAGAAGTTTGCTACCTTTCCTAGATCGACGACTCCAGGAGATATCGCATTCACGTGGATCTTCCTAAATCCAACGACATGGACAAAACAAAGAAAGTAAAAAGCGGATTCTTGCTCCTAGGCGCCCTTCTGATCGCCGCGACAGCCCTTTTCGTCTTCGGGTGGCTGGCGGAAGAGATGCTTGAGGGAGACAGTCGGCAATTCGATGCATTCGTGCGAACCGCCGTGCACCAGCTCGCCACGCCCGGCCTTACTCGATTGATGCAGGTATTCTCATTTCTCGGGTCAGTCGCGGCGGTGAGCACCATGTGTCTGGTGGCGATTTGCGTGTCACTTTACTTTCGACACGCCCGAACGGCTGCACTCCTGGCGATCACGATGCTTGGCGTAGCTGCGCTCGATGTCGCATTGAAGCACGCTTTCCATCGCCCCCGGCCGGTTGCCTTTTTCGGCCCCACGCCAAGCTCGTATAGTTTCCCGAGCGGCCACGCGCTCGGTTCATTCTGTTTTTATGGAATACTCGCTGCGATTCTCGCCACACATGCGCGCGGACGGGGTGCTAAATTCTGCGTCTGGATGGCTGCTGTGCTCTTGGTCGGAATGATTGGACTTTCGCGAATTTATCTGGGGGTGCATTACCCAAGCGACGTCATCGCCGGATATTGTGCGGGCGCTGTCTGGGTCGGAGCGGTTGGTTTCCTCGATAGGAGACTTAGGACCGGGGAGAGGGAAAAGCGGGAGGGCAGCAAGAACATTTAGGTGGACGAGAGCCTTGAAACGAAGAAGCGATAAGTCACCGTGATTCTCAACAATTCGGCTGTCGTCTAGCAGTTCAAGCAATACGACGAATCGGATGATAGACGAGCCAGCAGGGCGACTGCGCCAATCACTGCGACCCTAAGGCTTTAGAGATTCAGGCCCGTCACACCAGCCGCGCGGCGGCGAGAACCGGGAAGGAGCATTGCGTGCGGAGGCGGCCGGAGGTATGTTACCGGTCATCGCGTTTTATCAAGATCGGATTTAGCAAGAGCGGAAATTGTAAAGGAAGGGGTGCGGGACATGGTACTTGGGATGACGACACTCACGTTCGTGCACGTGGTGTTGAGCCTGATCGGGATCTTCGCGGGATTCTTCGTGGTGCTCGGGCTGCTGACGGCGAAACGGCTCGACTTCTGGACGGCACTTTTTCTGGCGAGCACCGTGGCGACGAGCGTGACCGGGTTTTTCTTTCCGTTCCATGGCGTTACGCCGGCCGATGTGTTCGGCATCGTATCGCTGATCGTGCTGCCGGTGGCGATGTTTGCGCGCTACTGGCGTGACCTTGCCGGCGGCTGGCGGCGGACCTACGTGATCACCGCCATGATTGCCCTCTACCTGAATGTGTTCGTCTTGATCGCGCAGCTCTATGATAAGGTTCCGGCCCTGAAAGCGCTGGCTCCGACGAAGTCCGAGCCGCCGTTTAAGGTGACGCAGCTGGTTGTTCTGGTGCTTTTCGTGGTGCTTACCATTGCCGCGGCGAAGAAGTTCCACGAGGAGCCGGTTCTCGCGGCTTGAGGAATCGCGCGTACAATTCGCTGAGCCACGTTTACACGTGATTGATGTGCGTCTGGTACAGGCGGAATGGCTACACCGAGTTTCACGGGCGCAATACGAAGCAAATATCTGAGAACGAAGGCACGGATGAAGTTTGAGTGAAAATCGTAACGAAGGAGAATATTCCATGACAACGATCACAACGAAAGATGGCACGCAGATCTATTACAAGGACTGGGGCAAGGGACAACCGATTGTTTTCAGCCACGGCTGGCCGCTGACTGCGGACGACTGGGACGGGCAAATGCTGTTCTTCGGCCAGCACGGGTATCGTGTGATCGCGCACGACCGCCGCGGGCATGGCCGCTCCGGCCAAACCTGGGACGGGAACGAGATGGATACCTACGCAGATGATTTGGCCGCGCTATTTGAAGCTCTCGATCTCAAAGACGCGATCATGGTCGGGCACTCCACCGGCGGTGGCGAGGTCGCACGATACCTGGGCCGCCATGGTTCCAAGCGTGTCGCCAAGGCCGTACTCATCAGCTCCGTGCCACCGCTCATGCTGAAAACGGAAAAGAATCCTGGCGGACTGCCCTTATCAGTCTTCGACGGCCTCCGGGCAGGACTCGCGGCCAACCGGCCGCAGTTCTACAAGGACATCACGCTCCCGTTTTACGGATACAACCGCCCGGGCGCAAAGATTTCGGAGGGAATCCGTGAGCACTGGTGGTTGCAGGGCATGTTGGGAGGCGTCAAGGCCCATTACGACTGCATCAAGGCGTTCTCGGAGACCGACTTCACCGAAGACCTGAAGAAGATCGACATTCCCGTGCTGGTGATGCACGGTGACGACGATCAGATTGTGCCGATCGGCGCCGCCGGTCTGATGTCCGCGAAGATACTGAAGAACGCAACGCTGAAGGTCTATCCGGGCTTTCCGCATGGCATGCCCACGACCAACGCGGACCAAATCAACGCCGACTTGCTGGCGTTCCTACAACGTAGTCAGCAAGCGTCCGCGTAACTGAGAAGTCGTACTGTCACTCGCGCGGCAGCGCGGCGAGCAGTTCCCCCTCCTCATCGCTTGGTTCGTGAGAGTGGGGTCTGCTAGAATAAGACGCTCGGTTTGCAACATTTTTAAGTGGAAGATTTCAGCGCGTAAACTCAGCACGAATAGGACGAATTATGGCATTGAAGTGTGAACTGTGCGGCAAGGCGCCGCACTACGGCAATGTAATCAGCCACGCGAACAACACGCGGCGGCGGCGGTGGAATCCGAACCTGAAGCGCGTGCGCGCGGTCGTGGACGGCGTGAAGAAGCATATGCGCGTTTGCACGGCGTGCATCCGCGAAGGCCGCGTGAAGAAAGCTGCCTGAGAATCCAACCTTGAATCCATTGCGTCTGAATCTGACTTTCCGGGGATTCGCGAGTGCGGCGGCGCGGCTGCCGCTGCTTGCTGTGCCGGCGGTTCTGCTTTTGGGCGGCGCAGGATGCAATAAACCAACACCACATGCGCCCGACGTGTGGGCGGTGGTGAACGGGAAAGAAATCAAGCGGGACGAAGTGGAGAAGTATTACCGGACGCGGGTGAATCCGGAGGGGCAGGAACCTTCGCAGGAAGAGGCGCTGTCGCTGAAGCTGAACGTGCTGGACGAGCTGATCAACAATGAAATCCTGATTGAGCGGGCGAAGAAGCTCAACCTGGAGGCCAGCGACGGCGAGGTGGAAGACAAGTTCACCGAGCTGAAGAGCCCCTACACGGAAGATGAATTCCAAAGGCAATTGAAAGACCGCGGCGTTTCCGTAAACGACCTGAAGGGCGACCTGCGGCGGCAGCTTTCGATCCAGAAGCTGATGAACCGCGAGGTGGTGGCGAAAATCAGCATCACCGACCAGGACGTAAACGACTTTTACAATACGAACAAGGCTCAGTTCAACGTGGCGGAGCCGCAGTACCGGATCGCGCAGATTCTGGTGACGCCGCGAAAAGAGCCGCAACTGCGCAACCGCAAAAACGACGACGCGACGAACGAAGCCGAGGCGCAAAGGAAAGTCAAAATGCTGATGGACCGGCTGAACAGCGGGGCGGACTTTGCGCAACTGGCGATGGATTATTCCGAGGACATGAACACGGCTGGGACGGGCGGCGATCTGGGGTATGTGCCGGAATCCGGGCTTAACCCGCCGCAGGTGGATCCACTGCTGAAGAAAACCGTTATGGGATTGAAGCCCGGGCAGGTGAGCCAGCCGATTCAATTGAAAGAGGGCTACCGGATTCTGAAACTCATTACGCGCGAGTCACCCGGACTGCGCGGGCTCGCCGACCCGCAGGTGCAGCAGACCATTCGCGACACGCTGCGCAACCGGAAAGAACAACTCTTGCGCGCGGCCTATCTGGCGATCGCGCGCGATGAAGTGCGCGTGACGAATTATCTCGCCGAACAGGTCATCGAAACCGCGGGCAAATTGCCGGACGCGGCGAAGTCGACTTTGCCACCCAAGCCGCAACCCGTCCAGCCGTAGCAGCGAATTCTTCCGCAATCCAAGATTTCTTCACGTCACTCGACCCAGGCGAGGATTTCGCCGGCGTTGACGGGCTGGCCTTCCTGCGCGAGGAGACGCTCGACGACGCCGGATTTGGGCGAGCGGATTTCGTTTTGCATTTTCATGGCTTCGACGACGAGGAGGCCCTGGCCGGCTTCGACGGCGTCGCCTGCTTTTACCAGGAGGCGAACGACTTTGCCAGGCATGGGAGCGACGACCTGCTGGCGGCCTTCGGCTTCGATAGCGCTGTGACGGCGACCGCTCCAGGCGCGGGGGTCGAGGACTTCGGCGGTGAATTCTTCGAGGCCGGTTTGGAGAGAGAGCGTGCCGTTGGGAGACGGAGTAACACGAATTTCGTGCGATTGGCCGCGAAGAAGGATGGAGAACGTATTGGGTGCGATTTCGACGGCGTCGGCGTCGAGGAGCTGGCCGTCGAATGCGATGCGCCAATGATCGGCGTTGCGTTCGAGCTCGACGATGCGAGTCTTTGCGCCGATACGGACTTCAAACTTCATGGGGTGCGATCCAGCAGATCGCGGCGGCCTTCGAGTTTCCAGTGGGAGGGCTGGCAGGAATCCGTTACTGAAGAGGACAGGCGGGACTGCCTGTCCCACTGGCTGGCTTGCCAGAGGGCGGCGGCGATGGCGGCGGCTTCGGCTGCGCTGCTTCTTTGTTCTTGTGCTCCAAAATGCGCGGTGAGGTTGTTCGCCGCGGCGGGCGGACGCAGAAGGATCTCATCGAGCCACCTGGTGTGAATATCGGCACGGAGAAAATCGGGTTCGGCAAGGATGCGGCGAAAGAGTGCGGCGTTGGTCTTGATTCCCGTGACGGCGTATTCCCCGAGGGCGCGGCCGAGACGGGCGATGGCTTCCTCGCGGCTGTTGCCCCAAGCGATCAGCTTCGAAAGGAGGGGGTCGTAATCCATCGGGACAGTCCAGCCGGAATAAACGCCTTCATCGAGGCGGATGCCGGGGCCGCTGGGCGCGCGGCGAGAAAGAATTTTCCCGGGTGACGGAAAGAAATTATTTTCGGGATCCTCGGCGTAGATGCGGACTTCGATGGCATGGCCGCGCGGCGTGATGGTTTCCCAGGCGAACGGGAGACGATGGCCAGCAGCGATGGCGATTTGGAGCTTGACGAGATCGAGGCCGGTGACCTGTTCGGTGACGGGATGCTCGACCTGGAGGCGGGTGTTGACCTCAAGGAAATAAAAATTGTTTTGGGCGTCGACGAGGAATTCGACCGTGCCGGCGTTGCTATAGCCGCCAGCGCGCGCGAGAAGGACAGCGGCGTCGCTCATCTTTTTCCGCAGGCCGGGCGTCATGATGGGCGAGGGCGCTTCTTCGATGACCTTTTGGTGGCGTCGCTGGATGGAACACTCGCGCTCGCCGAGAGAGACGACGCGGCCGTGAGCGTCGGCGAGGATTTGGATTTCGATGTGGCGAGGCTTCTCGAGATATTTTTCAAGATAGAGGCGGGGATCATTAAAGGCGTTTGTGGCTTCGGAAGAGGCGTCACGCCACGCTGCGGCGAATTCGACGTCGCGGGTAACGATACGCATGCCTTTGCCGCCGCCGCCAGCGACAGCCTTGAGCAGAACGGGATAGCCCATGTTTTGGGCGAGGGCTTGCGCTTCCTCGAGATTTTCGATGGGAGCGACGGCGCCGGGAACCATGGGCACACCAGATCGGCGCGCGAGCTGGCGGCCGGAGGTTTTTGAGCCGAGCGCTTCCATGGCTTCGGGAGGCGGGCCGATGAAGGTGAGACCTGCGGCGGTGCAGGCGCGCGGGAGGGCGGCGTTTTCCGCGAGAAAACCGTAGCCGGGATGGACCGCGTCACAACCGGCGCGGCGGGCCACGTCCATCAGCTTGTCAATGCGCAGATAACTCTCGCGTGAGGGCGCGGGACCGATAGGATAGGCTTCGTCGGCGAGGCGGACGTGCAGGCTGGTGCGGTCGACTTCGCTGAAGACGGCGACGCAACGGATGCCGAGTTCGCGGCAGGCGCGCAGAATGCGCACGGCGATTTCACCGCGATTGGCGATCAGGATTTTTTTGAACATGCGCTGTTTGCTGTGCAGCGGAATATTAGCATGCGGGAAGGTTGGGCCCAGCCAGCGGATGAGCTTGCGTGTCCAATCGCTTGCGGTGCAGGAAGCTGCGACAGATCTCTGTTTGCCGGAACATTAGCCAAGCACGGGTGGCTGAGACTCGGAGGCTCTGACAGGAGTCGGAGCCCCAGAATGACACGCGTGTTTAATCAGTGGCGGCTAGAGCGGGATGTTGCCGTGCTTTTTTTTGGGATTGGTGTCGCGTTTGTTTTCGAGGGTGCGGAGGGAAGTGATGATGCGGGCGCGGGTTTCGGCAGGCTCGATGACGGCGTCAATGTAGCCGCGCTCGGCGGCGACGTAGGGGTTGGCAAAGCGGTCGCGGAACTCGGCGATTTTTTCCTGGCGGAGCTTTTCGCGTTCGGGTTCGGAAGCCTTGTCGAGGTCGCGCTTGTAGACGATATTGACCGCGCCTTCGGGACCCATCACCGCGATTTCAGCCATGGGCCAGGCAAAGTTGGCGTCGGTACGGATGTGCTTGCTGGACATGACGCAGTAGGCGCCGCCGTAGGCTTTGCGCGTGATGACGGTGATTTTCGGTACGGTGGCTTCGGCAAAGGCGAAGAGAAGCTTGGCGCCGTGCTTGATGATGCCGCCGAATTCCTGCTGCGTACCGGGAAGAAACCCGGGAACATCTTCGAAAGTGACGAGCGGGATGTTGAAGGCGTCGCAGAAGCGGACGAAGCGCGCGCCCTTCACGGAAGCGTTGATGTCGAGAACGCCGGCGAGGAAGGCAGGTTGGTTCGCGACGATGCCGACGGGGCGGCCATCGAGGCGGGTGAAGCCGACGACGAGATTTTTCGCAAAGTGCTCGTGGACTTCGAAGAAGTAGCCGTCGTCAACGATGGCGTGAATGGCGTCCTTCATGTCGTAGGGCTTTTGCGGATCTTCGGGCACGAGCGAATTCAATGATTCTTCGCGGCGGGTGGGCGGGTCGGAAGTTGGCTTGCGCGGCGGATCGTCGAGATTATTCGAAGGGAGAAAACTCATCAACTCGCGGATCATGGCAAGGCAATCGGCGTCGTCAGTGGCGATGAAGTGAGCGACGCCGCTTTTTTCGTTGTGGGTCATGGCGCCGCCAAGCTCCTGCTTGGTGACTTCTTCGTGCGTGACGGCTTTGATGACGTCGGGACCGGTGACGAACATGTAGGAGGTTTCGCGGGTCATGAAGATGAAATCGGTGATGGCCGGCGAATACACGGCGCCGCCGGCGCAAGGGCCCATGATGGCGCTGATTTGAGGAATGACGCCGCTGGCAAGAGTATTGCGCAGAAAAATGTCGGCGTAGCCGGCCAGAGACATCACGCCTTCCTGGATGCGCGCGCCGCCGGAATCATTGAGACCGATGACGGGAGCGCCAGCACGCATAGCGAGGTCCATGATTTTGCAGATTTTCAGCGCATTGGTTTCCGAGAGCGAGCCGCCAAAGACGGTGAAATCCTGGGCGAAAACGTAGACGAGGCGGCCATCGATACGGCCGAAACCCGTGACGAAGCCATCGCCAGCGGGGCGCTGCTCCTGCATGTTGAAATCGACGCAATGATGACGGACTAATTTGTCGAACTCTTCGAACGTACCCTCGTCGAGGAGAAGATGGATGCGCTCGCGCGCCGTGAGTTTGCCGGCTTCGTGCTCGCGCTCACGCCGCTCGGGGCCGCCACCGGCATCGGCTTCGGCGGAGCGTCGGCGCAATTCTTCGAGGCGATCGTTATGTTTCGGAGGTGTGGCCGAAGCGGAGTTTTTCTCAGGCAAGCGGTCCTCCAGGGGACGGCGGCTCTTTCGTTGCGAAGATGCGCACGGCAAGATGCGTGGCCAGCCAAACCGTGCCGAGAAGAAGAACCACGCCGAGGAGGAGCTCAGCGCCGATGGCGATGGCGCGCTCCAGCGGGGATTCGAGCGAGGTGACGTAAACCGTGGCGCGAACCAGGGTGAACATGGCCGCAAGGGTCATGGCCACGATTAGGATGACGGTGAAGGCGGAAGCGAGAATCATTTTCATGGGACCGGGATGGCGCCTCTTTGCCGCTGCGAAGGAAAGGATAGCGCAATCGGGCAAAAATCAGAATGTGCAGTGTGCAAATGAGGCCAATATCGGGGAGAGATTGCCGTTCTTATCGTGGAAGCTGCCACAGGTCAAGTCAGCGTAAAAGTTTTGAAACTTGGCGTAAGCGGTTCGGGACTCAGCGCAAACCGGACCAGTCGTCGGCGACAAGGATGGAGTCGCTGGGATTGGAAGGATCGTATTTGATGCTGGCGGGCTGGCCGGCGACGAGGCGGTCGAAGCGAATCTGGCCCTCGAGGCCGGTGATATCCTGAGCGGTGTGGTAGGTGACACCGGAAATCGCGTAGCTGTAAGAGACGAGTTGGCGAGGCAATGCCGCCGTAGGCGGCCGAGCGCGCGAACCGAACAGCTTCTTGCGACGAGTCTTCGGCTCGGGAGGATGCTCGACGAGCTCGACGACCTGGCCTTCTGCGATGCGGCCAATTTGATTCAAGTGCAAGCGGCGCTTACGCTCTTCCTCTTCGGTATCCACAGCGGGGCGTATGAAGGCGTAAGCAATCATGGCGATGGCGGCGAGTGCGGCGCCAACGAGAGCGAGCGTGAGCTTCCAATCGGCCAAAAGAGATTTCAAGGAGCGGACTCCCGAGGAGCGGACGGACCGGTGTGCGAGGCGCGCCCGCGAAATAGCTCACAAATGTTACAGCAAACTGAACAGTTCATTCCGGAGTGACCCCGCTGCTGCTTATCTTACCGAAATAAGGTGAGGAGCGTGCAACTAGGCGCGCGAGGCCAGCACCGGATTGCGCAACGTGCCAACGCCGGCGACGCTGACTTCCACGACGTCTCCGGCGGTGAGCGGGCCGACGCCGGCAGGCGTGCCGGTGGCGATCACGTCGCCGGGGAGGAGCGTCATCATGCGGGAGATAAAACGCACCAGAAAAGCGACGGGATAGATCATGAGCGAGGTGCTGCCCGACTGGCGACGCACGCCGTTTACAAGCGTTTCGACGAGCACATCCGAAGGGTCGAGCTGCGTTTCAATGTGCGGGCCGACAGGACAAAAGGTGTCAAAGCCTTTGGCGCGGGCAAACTGGACGTCACTTTTCTGAAGGTCGCGCGCAGTGACATCGTTGAGGCAGGTATAGCCAAGAAGGAAGGACAAAGCATCATCGGTATCGCTGAGGTGCGCACAGCGCCGGCCGACAACGACGGCGAGTTCGCCTTCGTGCTCGACGCGCTGAGAATAGGGAGGGAGTACGATCGGCTCGTCGGGGCCGATGATGGAAGACGGCGCCTTGAGAAAGAGGAGCGGCTCTTTGGGGATTACATTGCCAAGTTCGGCGACGTGAGCGGCATAGTTGCGGCCGACACAAACGATTTTGCTGGGTTCGACGGGAGCAAGCAGGCGCGTTTTTGCGCGAGGCCAACTGCGCGAGGCGCGCGACCACTGGCTCCAAGGAGCGCCCGAGATTTCGTGAATCTCCTCGCTCTCAATAACGCCATAGAGCGGCGCTGTACTTGTGGAAACAGAAGGATCGACTGGCATAAAGCGGCAGAATTTCATTTTGTTTCAACTCACGTGATTGTTGGGATGAGAGATACCGCGTTCACGAGCCCGCCAGACGAGCGTGCCGATCCAGGAGAGGGTTGCGAGAATCATGTAGACCATAAAGCCTAGCATGAAGATTTGAAACGCGCTGTACTTGGCCCCGAGAAGATCAAAGAAGATGCAGAGCAGGCGATAAGCGAGGCTGAAAATCAACCAAGCGATGAGGGTGGAGGCCAGCAAATATCCCGGCGAGCGAAGAAAACGGATCACGGGGATGACAGCAAGGAGACCAAGAACCACGGCGGCAGCGAGATTGCGCTCGAGAGCAAAACGTTCAAGAAACGGGAGGCGATTGGCGACGAAGATCCAGGTGGATAGGATCAGGGAAAGGCAAACGCCAATGTAGACGCCCATGCGGACCGCCACGTTCTTGAAAACGTGAAACCAACGGTAACCGGGCAGATGTGCAGTAACGGGCATGGGCTGGTGGGCTCCCAAGAATCCTGCGTTGAAGCCGAAACTGGGCCGGCCAATCGTCACATCGTCTAACACGGAACTACGACGAGGGTTAGATCACACCGGTGTCCGCTGGCACGCTGAACTCGCTTTCGTTTCCAGTGCGGTCGACGGCGGTGACACTATACCAATACCGATGGCCGCCCGATACAGAGGTATCACGATAAGAAGGCGTGAGCAATATGTCCGGGGTCAAAAACTGTCCCCTTGCGCCCGGCTCCTCACTGCGATAAAGGCGGTATCCTGCCAGGTCGGTTTCAAGATTAATGGACCAGGAGAGGTCGACTTCCAAGGTGCCGGGAGCGGCGCCGGTAAGAACGGCGGCGACGAGATCCTGCGGTGCAGCGGGTGGAAAGACATCGCGCGGAGTCACCACGACGGGGACGGAATCGGCGGATTCGAGCTCGTTGCCTTGGACGAGGACGATGGTGCGGACGGCATACAAGTAGGTCTTGCCAAAATCGAAAAAGGTGTCGCGATACCCGGTTGTTGGCGAGTTGGCAAGCGAAACGAGCGGCGATACCCATTTCGCCTGGGCGAGATCCTTTGCTGCGGCATCGGCAGCGGAGGGGTCTAGCTCGCCACGATAAATGCGGTAACCGGAAAATCCGGTGAGCAGGTCACCGCCTGAGGTGCGCGCTGGCGCCGGCCAATTGAGCTCGATGGCTGATTCGGTCACGCGGGCTTCGACGGAAGCAATGCGCTCGGGGACAGGGTAAATGCGAAGTGTAACGGTGTTCGAATCGGCGGAGGCACGCTTTCGGGAAGCGCGCGTGCGCACACGATAGGCAAGGGATTCTCCGGGATCCGCGCGAATCTCCTCACGGGAGACTGGATCCGCGAAGTGCACACGGCCCTCGGCGAGATAGTTGTCTGTAGTAGCGCCAGGAATCGTGTAGATGATGCGGAAGGATTTGTTGTCGGCCGTGCCGTCTGGGTTCGCTGCGCCTCGAAGGATTTCCACGGCGGGCGGCTCGGAAAGTTTATCGCCGGTGATCGTTTTGCCGGGAAGCGTGAACGAAAGTTGCACGGCATCGCCAACCTGGCGCGCGGTCAGATCGGATACGGCAACCGGTACCGGAGGTAAAGGCGGAATGGGTTCGCCGGGGGCGCCACAACCGACGAGGAAAAGAAGCGCGCCGGAAAGCAAAGAGGAAGTCAGAATGCGCGCCCTGCTAGCAGTAGGAGAGAGTTGCGGCATCCGGTCTGCGTTGCCTCAGAGGATGTACCGGCTGAGATCCTGGTTCTTGACGATGTCGGCGAGTTGCTTGTTCACATAGGCCGCGTCGATTTTTACATTTTTTTTCTTCAGGTCGGGAGCCTCGAAGGAAAGCTCGTCGAGCACTTTTTCCAGAATGGTATGGAGGCGGCGTGCGCCAATATTTTCGGTTTGTTCGTTGACGCTGGTGGCAAAGCGCGCGATGGCTGCTACGGCGTCCTCCGTGAAGTTGAGCTTCACGCCTTCGGTCTCCAGCAGCGCGACGGCCTGCTTGAGCAGGGCGTTCTTCGGTTCGGTGAGGATGCGGATGAAGTCTTCTTCCTTGAGCGATTGCAGCTCGACGCGAATCGGCAAGCGGCCTTGCAGTTCGGGGATGAGGTCGGAAGGCTTGGAGACATGAAATGCTCCAGCGGCGATGAAGAGAATGTGATCGGTGCGAATCATGCCGTACCGGGTGTTGACGGTAGTGCCTTCGATGATGGGCAGGATGTCGCGCTGGACGCCTTCGCGCGAGACGTCGGGACCATGACCTGATTCGCGCCCGGCGACCTTGTCGATTTCGTCGATGAAAATGATGCCCATCTGCTCGGCGCGCTCCACGGCGACGCGCGTTACTTGGTCCATATCGAGCAGCTTGTTCTCTTCTTCCTGGATGAGGTATTCGAAAGCGTCGGAGACGGACATTTTGCGCTTCTTTTTCTGCTGGCCGAACATGCCGGAGAGCATGTCCTTGATGTTGACGTCCATCTCCTCGACGCCCTGGTTGGAGATGATTTCAAACGAAGGCATGGCGCGTTCGCGGACTTCGAGGTCGACCATGCGCTGGTCGAGCTTGCCTTCGCGCAACTGGGCTCTGAGTTTTTCGCGGGTGCGCTGGGACTGCTCGCGTTGAGCGGCGGCATCGGCTTCGGAGGTGCCGGCAGCGGGCGGCGGCGACAGCGGGAGGAGAAGATCGAGGACGCGCTCTTCGGCTGCTTGTTCGGCGCGGTCGGCGACTTCATCGAGTTTTTCCTCGCGGATCATGTCGATGGAAGTCTCGACGAGATCGCGGACCATGGATTCGACATCCCGGCCGACGTAGCCCACTTCAGTGTATTTCGAGGCTTCCACCTTAATGAAGGGGCAACCGGCCAAGCGAGCGAGACGCCGAGCGATTTCGGTCTTGCCGACGCCGGTGGGGCCAATCATCAAAATGTTTTTGGGGAGGACGTCTTCGGCGATCTCGGGCGGGAGCTTCTGCCGGCGAACGCGGTTGCGCAGGGCAACTGCGACGGCGCGTTTCGCGGCGGCCTGGCCGACAATATATTTGTCGAGCTCAGCGACGATTTCGCGCGGCGTCATTTCGTCGAGCGCGGGCAGGAGTTCCTGCTCTTCGCTGGGTGCGGCGCCGTTGCCGCCGGGGAGATAGATCAGTTCCTTATCGGACTTGCTGGCCATATTACCTTCTGTCGAGGCTTGCTCGACGGTTGAATTATCCCTTGTAGTCTACGCTGAGATCCTTAGCGCATCCTCATCGGATGCGCTAAGGATGACAGAGCTACCCTAGAATGATATTCCTTGAACAGTTTCTGCCAATAACCCACGCAAGCTGAAGCCTGCCCCTAGAGACGCCTCATTTCTTTGATGCCGGGCGACTGTTTGCGGTCCATTGATATTCACGGCTAGATCTCTTCGACCGTAAAGTTGGCGTTGGTGAATATGCAAATCTCGCTGGCGATGCGCATGGCTTCCATGGCGAGATCCTTGGCGTTCAGCTTCGAATGTTTCAGCAGTGCGCGCGCCGCGGCTAGTGCATAGCTGCCGCCGGAACCGATGGCGCAGAGGCCGTCGTCGGGCTCGATGACGTCGCCGTTGCCGGAAAGAAGGAACGTGGACTTGGCGTCGGCGACGATCAGCAAAGCCTCGAGATGCCGCAGGGCGCGGTCCTTGCGCCACTCCTTGGCCAGTTCGACCGAGGCTTTCTGAAGATTGCCGGAAAACTCCTGGAGCTTGCCTTCAAAGCGTTCGAAAAGCGAGAGAGCGTCAGCGGTGGAGCCGGCGAAACCCGCGACGACTTTGTCGTTGTAGAGGCGGCGGGTCTTGCGAGCAGTGTGCTTCATGACGTGATCGCCCATGGTGACCTGGCCATCGGCAATCAAGACGACCTTGTTTTCCTTGCGCACGCAGAGAACCGTGGTGCCGTGCGTCTGCGCGCTGAGCTGGCTCTTTGGCATTCGTACATTATACAGCGGCAGCGGATGGGGCAAATCGGAAGTAGTGAATCTTGCGCAAGGACCTCTGACCAGGAGGGCTCCTCACCCGAGCTGGAGTCGATCAGCAAGTTTGGCAGCAATGGAGGCAATGCCATCCTGGGTCGCGGCGGGGAGGGTCGTCTTCGGCTGGGCATGAGGGTCGCGGAGGACAATCCAGAGGCCGGGACGATAAACATCCTCGTCGCCGGGGCAGATAGCCCCAGTTAGCTGCGTGATTTCCAGGCCCGTCTGGCTGAGCATGTCCGTGAGAACGCCGCGGGCGTCGTCAATCAGGTCGCGGAAGCCCTGAGAGACGAGGATGATGTCGACATCGCGAGGCGTGGGCTGATCGACCTGCTCCAGATCGTAATCGGGGAGTGGCTTTTCGAGAGAGATTTCGATTGCGGCGGAAGGCTGGTTCTGGTCGGGCGAAATGCGGATGGACATGATGGGTAAGGTTGTACACCAGCGAGGCTATTTCGGGTAGGGGCTGCCGGAGAGGATGGCGAAAGCGCGGTAGAGCTGCTCGGCAAGTATGGCGCGGGCGAGTTCGTGGGAGAAAGTCATGGAGCCGAGAGAAAGTTTCTGGTGAGCGCGGCTGCGGAGGGAATCGGGGAAGCCGTCGGCGCCGCCGCAGAGGAAGATAAGCTCGCGCGTGCCGCGATAGCGGTGATCCGCGAGCCATTTGGCGAAGGCGTTCGAATCGAGAGTCTTTCCAGCGGCGTCGAGGAGGATCACGGTGGCGGCGCGTTCGGCGTCCAAGTGTTTGAGGGCGGCTGCCTCATCGCGGACTTCGTCGATTTCGATGGGCGAGTGGCAGCTAATGCGCTTGACGTAGTCTTCAACGACGGCACGCAGCTCGGGACGGCGAGTCTTGCCGAGCATGAGAAGGCGGAGTTTCATGAGAGTTTTGTTTCACCAGAAGAGAGATCCCGTGTCGCGCGGCTCCTCGGGATGATCATCCCGTCAAAATAACTACTTGAGACCGTACTTTTTTCGCTTATCGAGGAGCGTCTTGCGGCTGATGCCAAGAATTTCCGCGGCGCGGCCGATGCGGAAGTGCGTGGCTTCCAGGGTGGCGGCGATGACTTCGCGCTCGACATCTTCGAGAGAACGGAGTCCGGCCGTGGAGCCGACGGCGCCTCCCTCGGCGCGAATATTCTCGGGAAAATTGCCGGGTTCGAGTTTGTCGTTGCGGGAGAAGACCACGGCGCGCTCGAGTGCGTTGCGGAGTTCGCGGATGTTGCCCGGCCAATGGTAAGCGCTCAGCATGCGGCGCGTGGAGTCGCTGAGATGCACGCCGGGGCGCCCGTGAACAGAGCGGAATACTCGCAGGAGATGGTCGGCGAGAGGCATAATATCCGCGCGGCGTTCGCGCAAGGGCGGAACAGCGATGGTAAGGACGTTAAGGCGAAAATAGAGATCCTCGCGGAAGCGGCCGCTCGAAATGGCGGCGGGCAGGTCCACATTGGTGAGAGCGATAAGGCGCGCTTCGAGATGAAGAGTTTCCGTTCCGCCCAGGCGTTCGAAAGCGCGCTCCTGGAGGATGCGCAGGAATTTGCTTTGCGCCGCTGAAGATAGGGCAGCTATTTCATCGAGGACGATGGTGCCGCTGCCGCCGAGTTCGAAGCGGCCGAGCTTGCGCTCGATGGCGCCGGTGAAGGCTCCGCGCTCGTGGCCGAAGAGTTCGCTCTCGACAAGCTGCGGGGGCAAACTAGCGCAATCGATTTTCAGAAAGGGCGCATCGCGGCGAGGCCCAAGCTCATGAACGAGGCGCGCCAGATAATCCTTGCCCGTGCCGCTCTCGCCGGTGATGAGCAGCGTGGTGGGAGCGGCGGCGACTTTCTGAGCGAGCTCCAAGACGCGCAGCGAGGCGGGATCTTCAGAAATCCACGGCAAGCGCTCTGTGGTCATTGGGAAACCACTTCGCCTGAGGTGCGTACCTCGCCGAGGGCGGCACTCCTTGCGGCGCCACCTAGCTCGTCGGGGATTTCGAGCTTTGGCGCGGAGCGCCAGAGGCGCTCGAGATCGTAGTAGCGGCGCGCCTGCTCGCTGAAGACGTGGACGACAATACCGCCGAAATCAAGCAGAGCCCATTCGGCGGAGAGGTAACCTTCGCGGTGTTCGGGCGAGCGTTTCAGCTCTTTCCAGAACTGCTCTTCCACCTCGGTGCAAATCGCCTGGACTTGTGGCGTGCTGAACGCCGTACAAATCACGAAATATTCTGTGAAGGCGCCGATGCCGCTGAGGTCGAGAACGGTAACGGCTGAAGCCTTCTTATTTTGCGCCGCAGCAACCGCGAGCCTCACACTCTGTGGCAGGGATTCCAATTTCACCGGTATAGGCCTTGTTTAAGAATGTATTCCTCGACGCGCGAGGAGACAAGTCCATGAATGGACTGGCCACGGTTGGTGCGGCGGCGAATATCGGTTGCCGAGATATCACTAGAGACGTTTTCGAGGAGATAGACAGTGCCGCGCAGAAGATTGGCGATGACCTGGGAGGGATCCTCGGCGTCTGCTTCTTTTTTCGTGTCCGGGCGGACCATCAAGCCGGGAGGAATGACGAGGCGCAAGGCTTCCGCGCGAATACCCGGCCGATTGGCGATCAGGAAGTCGCAGAGACTGAGCAGTGTTTCATATTCCTTCCACATGGGAATATCGAGGAAAGCGTCCGCGCCGACAATGAAGACAATCCGGTCGCCCTGACCATGATAGGCGTGGCGGAAATAGCGCACCGTATCAACGGAATAATGAAGCTGTGTACCGCTGAAGTCTTCGCCGGCCTCGGCGAGCGAGGGGATAAAGTGCGGGTGCTCGCTGCAGGCGAGCGAAACCATGGCGAAGCGGTGCGGGAAAGGAGCAAGGTGCTGCTTGAGTTTGTGCGGCGGACGGCTGGCGGGAATGAAATGGATTTCGTCGAAATTAAAACGGCGATCGGCGGCGCGGGCCACGGCGAGATGGCCGTTGTGAATCGGGTCGAAAGAGCCGCCAAAGAGTGCAATGCGGCGAGGATGATGTTTTGCGGCGGTGCGGTACGCCTGCGCTGTGGTCAATGCGCCTCCCGAGGGGCTGCCGTCCATCCCGAATGGTTTGGGGTCGTGAAGGACTGGACCAATTCTCTCACGAATCTTTTTCGCCGGTGACCGCGGTGCGGTCAAAGTTAGCGGCGAGCTTGGAGCGGTCGTCAGACGCTGGCCGCGAGCCAGGCCCCGCCATATGCTTGCCATTTTCGGCTGTGGCAGAAGGTGAGTCGGGGAAAGATTCCGGCAGGACGCGGGGAATTTTTTCCAGGGCGTCGGCCATAGAGCGGACGAGAGCGCGGACGCCTTCGCCGGTAGCAGCAGAGATGGGGTGAAACTCGATTCCGCGTTGCCGGCAGAAATCGCGAAGCGCTTCGAGCCGAGTGCGGTCGCTGGTGGCGTCGAGCTTGGTAGCCACGACGATCATAGGCTTTTCGGCGAGAGATTCGCTGAAGGCGCGCAGCTCGCCAGATATGACTTTGAAGGCATGTACGGGGTCGGCGTCGTTCCCGTCGCTGGTGTCGATGAGATGAACGAGCAGCCGTGTGCGCTCGACGTGCCGCAGAAATCTTATGCCGAGGCCGGCTCCTTCATGCGCGCCTTCGATGAGCCCGGGCAGATCGGCGACGACAAAGGTGCGGCCGAGCTCCGTACCGTGGGAGCCCGTACCGCCGTCCGCGTTAACCACACCGAGGTTGGGCTCGAGCGTGGTGAAGGGATAGTTGGCAATCTTGGGACGCGCGGCGGAGATGACGGAGATCAGCGTGGATTTTCCCGCGTTCGGGAAACCGACGAGGCCGACGTCAGCGAGCAGCTTGAGTTCGAGGCGAAGGTGCCGCTCTTCGCCGGGATGGCCCTCTTCGTGTTCGCGGGGAGCCTGGTGCCACGGCTTGGCAAAATGCTGGTTGCCGCGTCCGCCACGGCCGCCATGAACAATGAGAATGCGATGGCCGGGCTCAGCGAGGTCAGCGATGGTTTCTCCGGTTTGGTCGTCGAAGACCAGGGTGCCGACAGGAACTTGCAAGATCATGTCCGAGCCGGAATGGCCGGTGCAGTTTGAGCCTTCACCGTGGCGGCCCCGCTCGGCCTTGAATTCACGGTTGTAGCGGTAGCGCAGGAGCGTGTTGTCGTTTGGATTTGCTTCGAGATAGATGCTGCCGCCGCTGCCGCCGTCGCCGCCGGAGGGGCCTCCGCGAGGAACGAATTTTTCACGGCGGAAGGCGACGCAGCCGTTGCCGCCGTTGCCGGCCTTCACGAAAATTTTTGCTTCGTCGACAAACACGGGGAGTATATCTCCAAGAAAAAAGATAACATAAGCAACCACTGGAAGCCGTTATCCCGCGCGGGAGGCCGCTGGCCGATGTCGCATAGTCTCCGATGGATTCGACTCACCGCGGCCGCATTGCTTTTGGGTGTCGCGGTGTTCAGCGCCGCTTTGTACTTCTTATACTTCCGGAGAAGCCCGCTGCCGGAACTACCGCCTCACGCAAGAATTGCGCCTGCGATTTCGCCGTTGCCCGGTCTCGCCGCATGCTGGATCGAGACGGGAGAAACCTTTGGCAACTTTTCCTTCGCCTCGACCGCCGGAAGCGTCCTGATCCGGCATCCCGCAGGCGACCTGCTGATTGATACGGGCAGCTCGAGCCATTTCAACGAGGAGCTCCGCGGCTATCCTTTCGGAACATGGCTCAAACTCAGATCGCTCGCCGGACAACTCACTCCGAAAATTCCTCTGCCGGAACTCTTGCGGCGCGCGGGTGAAGACCCCGCCAAAGTGCGCTGGGCGATTCTGTCGCACGCTCACCTGGATCACGCGGGCGGCTTGATGGATCTGCCGCCGGTGCCCGTGCTGCTCACGAGTGAGGAGCTACGATTTGCCGCGGATCCCAAAGTGCAAGCCGACGGCTACGTGATCGCGGCACACACGCAGAAGTTTCCTCCTATAAATACGCCGACGCTGGAGTTCGCGCCACGACCGTATGAAATCTTCGACGAAAGCGCCGACCTCTACGGTGATGGATCCGTGGTCGTCGTCCCTCTGCGCGGGCATACCCCCGGCAGCGTCGGGATTTTCGTGAACCTGGCTCCGGGGCGGCGCCTGTTTTATGTGGGCGACGCAGTGGATGACGAGCGCGGATTCGAAGAGCGCGTGGGCAAATCGCTGATCCTGCAGGACAGCGATAATGATGCGGCGCGCGCCAATGAGATTGTTGCCCGGCTGAACGAGCTGCACAAGAAAGTGCCGGAGCTTGCGATCCTTCCTGCCCACGGGCGCAGCGCTTATCTGCGATTTTTTCCTCGTGGACCGCTGAGCTGTATTTCCAGCCAATAGGAGCACGGAGAAGGAGAGTTAATTCGCAGCGGACTTGGCTTGTTCCGTGGGCATGACACTGATGAAGCGTCCACCACGGCCCTTGTCTTCAAACTTGACGTAGCCCGTGACGAGAGCGAAGAGCGTGTCGTCCTTGCCCTGGCCGACATTGACGCCGGGCTTGTGCTTCGTGCCGCGCTGGCGAATGAGAATCGTCCCCGCATTGACGAGCTGCCCGCCGAAGCGCTTCACGCCGAGTCTCTGACCGTGGGAATCGCGGCCGTTTACCGAGGAGCCGCCGCCTTTTTTATGTGCCATAACGAATTCCTTTTCCGTGAAAGCCGCCGGGCGTCAGCCCTGCTCAACAGTTAAAGCTTGATGTCGCTGACCTCGACGGCAGTGTAGTTCTGCCGGTGGCCCCGCTGAATCTTGTACTGATTGGTCTTCTTGAACTTGAGCACGGTCAGCTTCTTGCCGCGATCCTGAGCGATGATTTTTCCGGTTACAGTCGCCTTGGAAGCATCCGCGCCCGTGAGAACCTTTTTTTCGTCGGTATGGACGGCAAGAACCGAGCCAAAGGTCACTTTTTCACCGACCTCGCCCGTAACCCGCTCGATGCGGATGGTGTCGCCCGGCGCGACGCGATACTGCTTTCCTCCGGTTTTAATGACGGCGTACATCTTACCTCCAAGAGCTAAAGACAAACTCTAATTATAGAGATTTGTGGCTTGAATCGTCAACGAACGAAATGTCTTGGGTCTGTTTTCATACGGGCGGCTTTGTTAGTTCCTGATGTTGCCTCTGGATGGCCGGTTCGTAGGAGGTCTAGTTAACAATAAGGCCCCCTCCCCCCATGTTTTTTCATAAGTGTTGATTCTAAAGAGGTTTAAGTTCTTTAGGATGAACACTTGTATAAGTGTTGATTCTAAATGAGTTAAAGGCGCCTATTCTGAGGCAACTTCAAGGTCCGGCCCAATGAGCCGAACAGAGATTTACCAAAAACCAATATACCACAATCGTTTGAACGGTTCAAGGGGCAATTTGCCGAGGAAGTACGGCAGTTTCCGAGTGCGCCGTGACACGACTCAGAATTCGGACCACCCCCTACTCGTCGTGAGTGCTATCGCCTGGTTTCGTAAACTGGAGCCCCCGGCGAGTCTGCTTGGACCGCAAAGCGTTGGTCGATGGGGTGAAGATGTTGGAGACAAAGCTGAGCAGCAAAACGTAATCTCTTCCCATAAAGTGTCGCGCTGCTTGGGGGGTGGGCAATGAAGATTGATTGCGATAAGAACATGATTGTTCATCTGCTTCGGAATTGGCGTCGGAACAGGCTGCGACCGCAAGGTTTCCGGCTTGCAAACGAACGGCCCCGGCTGATAAAGATGCAAAAAGGCGTCTGTTTCCGCTGTAAAAATAAAAAAAAGTCGCTAGCCAACGACGGCAAGCTCACTCATATTGACCACATCGTGACGGTGAAAGCATTCGCCGACAAAGTTCTTCAACGCGAACTGACCTTTGATAAGGCGTATCGCCGGTTGTGGGATGATTCAAATCTTCGCGCAGTTCATCGCAAATGCAATTACGATCGAAATGTTGGACGGAGTTTGGCGTAAAATCGCCATAACGCCCACAATCCCAGAATCGGCTGTCACTAGCGGATTGTTGCCAACTCGGAAACTGACACACTACCCTTGCCGAGATACTACGCGAAGATAGCGAGTTTTCAGGCTTACGCGACGATAGAGACCATCCCGAGGATGTGAAGGCCCAGCGCCGTATCGCCCACGATTTTCACCTGTGAAAGCGCCGAGTCACGATCAATGCCCTTGGTGAAAATGCGCCAGGCGATTTCCTGGGGAATGACTATCTCAGAGACTCTTTCGCCGAGCGGTTCCTCGATGAGCTGCCACGTTTGCTCCGCGCGGTACAAATACCAGCTGCCTCCGCATTCGCCAGAAATATTAACCTGGACGAAAGTTCCCGGCTTTGCGGAAACGTTCCGATACGTGAATGGCAGAGCACGCAGGAAGCAATCCAGGACGGGATAGTAGAGCTCAGGGGTCATGATGCCCGGCTTGTTCACGGCCAGCCGGATCTGTTGCTGGTGGTGCCAGCGCTCCGTGAATTCCCGCGCCGTGTGAAACCAGTTTGCGGACTTTTCTTCGCCGGCCCAGCTGACACCGATAGGAGCAGTGGCGCCAGGGTCACGGGAAGCGTGAATTTCCGCAAGTAATTTGGCGGCAACTTCCATCCGCGCAATCAGGACGGCCGGGCTCAAGCGGCGATACACAGTGACACCCTCATGATTCAAGCGATTGATGAACGCCACCAGATCAGCGGGCGAATTGATTCCTGGTTTTTCAGCCACATAAGCGTCACGCCCGATGGAAAGTCCGCGGAGTGGTGTATCCAGCAAGTGCGCTGCAACATCTTTAACCTTCCATTTGGGAGAGACAGTCTGCTTTTCCCAGTCTTCGGGGGTAAGGGAACGAAGCAATTCAAGCAACAATGCATCGAGCTTCGGGAAAAGATGGGCAGTGAGAATGGGCTTCACGGGCCTATCTTTGCATCTGCCACGCGATTTGTCATCGGATGCATTTAAAAGCCGGCCTAACTACGCGCGACACTTTCCTCCGCAGGCTGGGGGAAGCGCTGGGAGAACCAGAAAGAATAGGGCGTGGCACCGTGAATCTGGTAATGTTCCAGCCTTTCGCGCCCTTCGGCGACAGTGGGGATATGCCCGACAGGAACCCACCATAAACAATAGTTGGGCTTGTCCATTTTCTCAAACCACCTGGCGCGGTCCTGAAAAACCTTCCGGTGGTCCGATTTGTAAGAGTACTCCCGCAGCGATTCGATGGACTCCCACACGGACATATTGACGATGATAAATGGGTCGTCGTTGTAGGTGATGTCCGTCGCGTTACCCGATTCCGACTTGAGCCGCCAAACGAAGCCAGGAGCGCGGTCGGCAACGGCATTGATGGGCTCGAGTTGAGAAACAAAACCGGCGATCTTCGGATCGTCGAGCAGGGCGATCAGGCGAGCGATATTGACTTGCGCGAGATGATATTTCATCACAGGCCCCTTTGCGCAAGCGGGTTTTGTTGAATCGATGCGCAGATCGTGGAGAGCGTTGTGCATGCAACGTTCTTCGACACAAAAAGACGCATCAGAAGTTGAAACGGTAACCCAGGATCATCTTGGCAATGAGATGATCGGTGGAGCGAGTGACGCCGACGCCTAGGCCGAAGTTTACCTCCCAATTGGGAGAGAGATTGAGATCGATAGCCGGGAAAATTTGGTGTTGCTGCTGGTTGAGGGGAAAGAACTCCGTGGCAGGGCCGACGGAACCGTAATACTCGAAGCCTCCGGTGATTTTCTTGGTGAAATCGTAGCTGAACTTAACATTTGGCGAAAAGACAAAGCCCTGGTGGACACTTTCGCCGTGGAAGGACTTGTCGAAAGTAGGATTGAACGACCAGTACCAGCGCCCGATCTGCTGATCGATGATGGGGCGCATCTCCCAGGTCCAGGTGTCGGTGGCGAATTTTCGACGCTGGTAGCCGAGTTCATTCGAAAGGCTGACGCCAACGGGCCAGTGCCATTTTTTCGGGACGCGCACGCGAGGGCGAATGTGATCGCCGACCCACTGCACACCCTGGCCGTTCCGCTCCGAAGTGAAAATGTAGAAGCCGGTCTCGAACCAATCGGTGAATCCGTGAGTGATTTCGATGGTTTCGTGCTCGGCGTGGTTCGTGGGGAGGAGGCCGTTCTGGAAGGTCTTGCTGCCGTCAATGGTGAAATTGCTGTGCAATTCGACCATGGTGTGGTGCGGCTCAACCTGGTCGTAGCCATAGACCTGGATTTCATAGTTGTCCTGGGCGCACGCAGCCGCCGAAAGGAATGCGCAAGCGGCTACTAGAATCAGAGCGGGAAGCGTTCGGTATACTTTCATAAAGGATTCCAAAATGGCCCCTCAGAATAGCCTAACCTTAAGATTGGACAAAGCAGGATAGCTACCCTGACTACGCGTGTGGATGCGACTTGTCGTAAATATCCATCAGCTGGCGAATGGAGGCGTGGGTGTACTTTTGCGTGGTGGACAGAGATTGGTGGCCAAGAAGCTCCTGAATGGCGCGGAGGTCGGCGCCATCGGCGAGGAGATGCGTGGCGAAGGCATGGCGCAAGGAGTGCGGGTGAAGGTCCCAATTGACATTGACCAGACGAACGTATTTCTTGACGATACGGCCGACCGAGCGCTGGGTAAGACGGCGGCCGGCATAGTTGAGGAACACGGCTTCCGTGTGGGGCGCAGCGCGAAGGCGGCCGCCGCCACGCGCGGATTGAAGCAGGAGCTGTTCGCGCAGCGGCCAGTATTTCTCGAGCGCTTCATAGGCCTTCGTGCCGTAGGGGACGATGCGTTCCTTGTTGCCTTTGCCGCGCACGCGGAGCACGCGTTCCTTCTGTTCGAGGTCGACGAGATTCAGGCCGGTGAGTTCGCTGACGCGGAGGCCGGCAGCATAAAGCAATTCCAGCAAAGCGCGATCACGGCGTAGAAGCAGGCCATTGTCGGCGAGGGTGGACAACCTTTTCGTCGAAGCAGGCGCGGCCACTTGCGGACGATTCCTGGAGCCAGGGCGTGTCCCAAAAGAAGGCTGATTCATTTCGGCCAGTTGATCGAGAAAGCCATTCATCTCTTCTGCGGAAAGGACGGCCGGTATGCGCTTTGGCAATTTTGGCGTAGGAACGAGCCTGGCGGGATTTTCCTTCAACATGCCTTCCCGAACGCAATATTTGAAAAAGGATCGCAGGGAAGCGAGTTTTCGCGCGATCGAACTTTTCTGGAGGCCGCTGTCATGCAAATAGCCGACGAATTCGCGGATGACCGTGTGTGTCCCACCGGAAAGGCTTGGCGGCGGCGCGCCGGGCGGCGAAAGGTAGGCGACAAACTGCTCGAGATCTTTGCCGTAATTCAAGACCGTGTGCGGCGAGGAGTACTTCACCGACCGCAAATACTCGAGAAACTTGCCGATGGCCTGTTTCATTCCCGGCAGCGGCCTCCATGGGAAAACCTGTCATTAGTATAGGCGGATGCGAGCCCAAGTGCGGCGGATTCGAATTTCCAAGTAGTGATAAGGATCAAGAGAGTCAGGATTTTGCCGCGACGATCACCGCGGCCTCTTCCAGCTGTGCCGGCGGCTGGACTTCGGGAATGGCCAACTCCCAGTCGCAGCCTTCCTTGAGGCAAGCACGGACATTGCCTGTCTTGGTGCGCTTCTCAACGATAAAGCTGGCGCCGCACTTCGGGCACGGCTCGGCAATGGGCATGTGCGGCGTGGTGAAATCGCAGTCGGGGTAGCGCGAGCAGCCGTAGAAAACGCGTGGGCGTCCGCGGCCGCCCTTACCGGCGCTGCCCCGGCGGACGAATTCGCCCTCTGCGCATTTGGGACACTTAATCCCCATGGTGATGGGGCGCGTGTACTTGCACTTGGGATAGCCTGAGCAGCCAATGAATTCGCCGAAGCGGCCGTGCTTTTTCACGAGACCCTTGCCGCAAGTGAGGCAATTTTCATCGAGCGGCTCATCGGGTTGCCGGGCCTTGCGCGTGCCTTCGACGAGACGCCGCGTCGTCTTGCAGTCAGGATAACCGGTGCAAGCGAGGAAAGGACCAAAGCGTCCGCGCTTGATGGCCATCTCCTTGCCACAGTTGTCGCAATATTCGACGGTATTCTCGCTCTCGACAGTCTCGCTGCCGAGTTCCGGCGAGAGGTCTTGAATAAAATCGCATTCGGGATAGCGCGAGCAGCCCAGGAAGAAGCCGTGGCGGCTGATGCGTTCGAGCAGCTCGCCTTGTCCGCACTTCTCGCACTTTTTTCCAGTCGGGATACCCGCTTTGTAGGACTGCATCTCGCCGCCGGCCTTGTCGAGGTCCAGCTCGAAACGCTCCCAAAAATCCTTGACAGACTTGCGCCAGGGGAGGGTGCCATCTTCGATTTCGTCGAGCTCTTCTTCGAGGCGAGCAGTGAAGCCGACGTCGAAAATGTCTTCGAAGCTCTTGACCAGCAGTACACTCACGCGTTCGCCGAGCATCGTGGGTGTGAAGCGGCCCTGATCCTTTGTGACGTATTCGCGGTCAACGATTGTCGAAATGATGGAGGCGTACGTCGAGGGTCTGCCGATGCCCTTTTCCTCCAGGTCCTTCACGAGCGTCGCTTCGGTGTAGCGTGGTGGAGGTTCGGTGAAGTGCTGGTCGGGTCGAATTTGATCGAGGCGGAGAACCTGGCCTTCGGTGACGCGCGGCAAAGCCTTGCCTTCGCCTTCATCGTCCTTCTCGTCGTCTTCGCGGTCGGCGTTCGCCACCGGCAACTGATAAACGCGTAGAAAGCCATCGAACTTCTGGACTGAGCCGGTAGCGCGGAAGTTGTACTCGCCTACGGAAGTGTCGATGGTGGTCTGATCGAAAATCGCCGGAAGCATCTGTGACGCGACGAAACGCTGCCAGATGAGCTGGTAGAGCTTGAACTGATCTTCCTTCAGGAAAGGGCGGACGTCTTCCGGCGTGCGCGCGACGTCTGTGGGGCGAACGGCTTCGTGAGCTTCCTGGGCGTCTTTTTTGGACTTGTAGAAGTTGGGTTTTTCCGGCAAGTAATTCGCACCAAAACGCTGTGGGATCAGCTCGCGCACTTGCGCAAGCGCATCACTGGAAACGTGGACGGAATCGGTGCGCATGTAAGTGATGAGCGCGACCGAACCTTCCTCCCCAAGCTCGACGCCTTCGTAGAGACCCTGCGCGACGCGCATGGTGTTCTTCGCCGTGTAACGCAGGCGGTTGTAGGCCGCTTGTTGCAGCTTGGAGGTGGTGAATGGCGGCGGCGGGTTGCGCTTCTTTTCTCTCTGCGTAACGCTCGTGACCTGCCATTTCACTTTGCTGACGGCGGCGACGATCTTGTCTGCGGCTTCCTGATCCGTGACTTCGATGTCTTCTCCGTTGTGCTTGAAGAGCTTGGCTTCGAAGAGCGGCGGCTGGCCGGCATCCAGCATCGCGTGAATGGTCCAATACTCCTGCGGGACGAATGCGCGAATCTCCTGCTCACGCTCGACGATGAGGCGGAGCGCAACGGTTTGCACGCGCCCCGCGGAAAGTCCGCGGCGGACCTTGTCCCACAGAAGCGGCGAAATCTTGTAGCCGACTAGGCGATCCAAAACGCGGCGAGCCTGCTGGGCGTCCACCAGATTTGTGTTGACGTCCCCCGCCTTTTCGAACGCCGCTTTGATCGCTTTTGGCGTGATTTCGTTGAACATGACGCGGCGGAATTTCTTCCGGTCGGACTTGCCCTTGGCGAGTGTCTCGAGCAAATGGGCAGAGATAGCTTCGCCTTCGCGATCCGGATCGGTCGCGAGATAGACGGCGGGAGCAATCTCCGCGAATTTCTTGAGGTCCGCGATGACTTTGATCTTGCCCGGAATAATTTCCAGCGTTGGCTCAAAGATGTTTTCATCAGTGATAACAACGGGCTTTGCCGCTTTCTTTTCTTCGGGTTTTTCCGCGGGCTTGCCCTTTGCTTTGGATTTGCGTTTTTTCTTTTTCCCGTTTTGGTCGCCGGGCAAAAGGATGCCAAGCGTTTTTTTCGGCAGGTCCAGGACGTGCCCGAGGGACGCTTTGACTGTATAGTCGCGTCCCAAATACTTATTGATGGTTTTCGCCTTCGCAGGCGATTCGACGATGACGAGCGAACGGGCCATGTTGCCTTTGTAACTCCGGAATCTCTTGCACGAAGGGTTCGCTGTCGGGCGTGTGTCCTTCTCGCTACCTTATGCAGCTCTTGCAACTGTTCAGGCGGATTCGTTTCCACCATTAGATGCCGGCGCGATGGCAGGCGATTCCGGCCCTATCTTCCACTACAACAATACTTTACTGAACTGCTTTCCCGGCAACTGCCGGATGATCCCCTTCATTTCCAAGTCAAAAAGCGTAGCCAGAACTTCGGAAGAGTTCAAGCCGGAGCGCTCCACGATGTCATCAATATGCCTTAGCTCCTCAGCACTGAGCAACTCGTATAGCTTTTTCTCGGAAGCGTTCAGCGAGGCCGCGAGCAGTAGATTCCTCTGCTCGGCTTCCGGTTGCTCGGCATGAACCAGAGCCGCACGGACGGGCGTGGGCAGCTCTTCGATGACGTCCTCGGCGCCGGTGACCAGCTTGGCGCCCTGCTTGATCAATTGATTCGGCGCGAAACTCACCGGTTGGGTCACGTTCCCCGGGACGCCAAACACCTCCCTGCCGAACTCCATAGCCAGGCGCGCGGTAATGAGCGAGCCGGAATATTGCGCACCTTCCACCACAATCACGCCGAGCGGCATTCCAGCCACGATGCGGTTGCGCACGGGGAAATTTTCAGGCGCGGGATGCGTGCCGAGAGGGAATTCACCGACGATCGCGCCGCGTTCGAGCACTTTTTCGTAAAGTTTCTTGTTCTCCTTCGGGTAGCAGATGTCGATCCCCGTGCCAAGGATACCGATGGCCCGGCCATTGGCGGCCATCGCGCCCTGATGGCCGATAGCGTCGATGCCACGCGCCATTCCGCTGACGATGACGAGTCCTCGCACTGCCAGGTCCCGGCCAAGGCGTTCGGCCATCTGCATCCCGTAAAGTGTGGGTTTGCGCGTTCCGACGATGCTGATACTCGGCAGATTCAGGATCTGGGGATCGCCGCGGACATATAGCATGACCGGGGGATCGTAAATTTGCAGCAGGCTCTGCGGATACTCGGGTTCGGTCCAATTCAGCAAGCGGCAACCCGCTATACGCCGCACAGCGACAAGCTCCTTTTCGGCGCGCTTGAAAGCTTCTTTCTTGAAGACCGCCTGGGCGACCGCCGCCGGCAGATTGCATGCTTCCAGCTCGGGGAGTGAAGCCCGGAAGATGCCATCCGGCGAATCGAACCGGCGCAGTAATCTCGCGGACAAACGCGCGGCCAAGCCAGGCGTCAGCGACAGCGCGAGCCAGGAGAGGGAGGAATCGAGCTCCATCGCGTGGCGAGCCTACGCGGAGGATAACATAGTTGTCAAGTAGTCGTCTAATGAGAACCGAAACCACCCGTCAGAGCCTCGGCAGGCTCCGACTGAGGCCGCGGTTTCGATTGACTGGCAGGTGAATATGGCGATCTGCATCCAGCTCTAGGCTTGGCTGAGGTATCAGGCTCGGCACGGGGAGCGCAAAAAAAGAGTGAGGGCAGAAGTGCTCGGCTATCGTGGAGAGATTGATGGTTTGAGGTGCGGCGTGGGCGCTGGGTGGGG
>Ga0209118_1000193_pt1 | contig 40098 bp, 39 predicted proteins | sample BlaSpr_A8_Ref_M1_FD_187988 | JGI IMG/M metagenome (GOLD analysis project Ga0209118, IMG submission 187988) | Forest soil microbial communities from Thunder Bay, Ontario, Canada - Black Spruce, Ontario site 2_A8_Ref_M1 (SPAdes) (version 2) | ecosystem: Environmental > Terrestrial > Soil > Boreal... | reverse complement strand
CCTTCAAGGCGCTCGTTCGCCAAGCGGTCGCCCTCAACAGTTCTGGCAAGTCGAAACCTTCGAAGAAAGCGAAGTCCTAAGGGATTCCGCCCCTGAACAAGTCTGAGAGAAAGGGACGCGCACGGTCAGTTTCCATAGGTTCCGGGTTGCGAGACTCGTCACCGAAGGAAGGACTGCCGTGCGCATCACCATCGTATTTCCGACGCCTGCTCGGCGTCATGTCGATGTGCGGCGACGACGTTGGGCTCAAAGGGGAAGAGTTGGTGCTGGAGGTGACGCCTCGCTGGCGTCGGCCGCGCTGCCCCGCATGCGGGAAGGCGGGTACCATCCAAGAGACGCGCGAGCCGCGGTTCTGGCGCGACCTGGCGTTCGGGAAAGCGGTGACGTTGCTGCGCTACGGGCCACGGCGAGTCGACTGCGCGAAGTGCGGGGTGCACGTGGAGGCCGTGCCCTGGGCGGCGCCGAAGTCGCGCTTCACACGGCGCATGGAAGAGCTGGTCGCGTACCTCGCGCAGCAGATGAGCAAGACGGCAGGGTGCAAGCTGGCAGGCATCGACTGGCGCACCGTGGGGTCCATCGTCGAGCGCATCATCGGCGAGAAGCTGGACCCGACCCGGCTCGACGACCCTGACGGTCATCGGCGTCGATGAGCTCTCGTTCCGAAGGCGCCACAACTACGTCACGGTGGTCGTCGACCATGTGCGACAGCGCATCGTCTGGGTCGGCGAGGGCAAGTCCTCCGACACGCTGGGGAGTTCTTCAAGGCGCTCGGCCCCGAGCGCGCGAAGCTGCTGACGCACGTGACGATGGACCTCTCCGCTGCCTACCGCTCGTCGGTCAGCGAGCACGCGCCTCAGGCCGAGTTGGTGTTCGACAGGTTCCACATCCAGCGGCTCGCTTCCGACGCCGTCGATGCCGTGCGCCGCGGCGAGGTGCGCGCGGCCGAGGACGCCGAGACGGCCCGGTCGCTCAAAGGAACGCGCTGCTCAAGAGCCCGTGGAACCTGAACGCGAAGCTCGAGGACCTTCAGCGCGCAAACCGGCGCATCTGCCGGGCCTGGTTGCTCAAGGAGAAGCTTGTCGACATCCTTCGGCGCAGCAGCCCGGCGTCGCGGCCAGAGAGCTCGAACATTGGATTGGCTGGGCGACGCGGAGCAGGCTCAGGCCCTTCGTGAAGCTCGCTCGCACCATCAAGCAGTTCGTCGCCGGCATCATTGCCTACGTGCGCACCGGCCTGAGCAACGGGCCCACCGAGGGCCTCAACAACAAGGCGCGTCTCATCACGCGACGCGCGTACGGCTACCACTCGGCGGCTGCCCTCATCGCGATGATCTTCCTTTGCTGCGGCGGCATCACGCTCTCGCCCCCGGTCCCGTCACCCACAGGAAGTCCATGAGGTCCCAAAGATTCACCCCGTTGCTCGCGTTTCTGTTGCCGACGCCTCCACGCGGAAAGCAAAGCGGGTACCGCGACGGTATTGCTCTGCCATGCCCAGATAGGCTCGTTCTATGGCGCGGGCGGTCGCGCCGGTATCGAACAAGCTGCTCGCCCGGCCCGGTTCATCGAGGTAGCTGCGTAGCGTTGCCCGCCGCTGCGGATCGCCGGCCAAAGCGATCGCCTGCTCGATATAACCTTGCGCATGCGGCGCAATCAGTTCGGGCAGGCCGACGGCGGTGAGCAGGCTGGCCGCGACCCGACCGGCGAAAGTCTCGCCCAGCCATGTCAGCACCGGGCAGCCCGCCCACAACGCGTCACTCGCCGTAGTATGGGCGTTGTAGGGCCAGGTATCGAGGAACAGATCGGCGTGTCGATATAGCGCCAGGTATTCCGCGTTGGGCTGGAAGAGGGTGAAAACCAGACGTACTGGATCGACGCCGCGCAACGCCGCCTCGCACCGCAAGTTGGCAATGACCGGATCATCATCACGGCGCGCCAACAGCCACAATACCGAGCCTGGTACGGCAGCGAGGATTTGTGACCAGGCATCGAACACTTGAGGATTCAGTTTGAAGGAGGCGTTGAAGCAATTGAACACCACACCCTCAAGCGGCAAACCCAATTGGTTACGTCCCGGGGCAGTGGCGATGGGCCGCTGCCGATCGTTGATCTGGTAGCTGCCCGGGAGTTGCACCAAGGTCTCCGAATAATCGGCGGCGTGCTCAAAGGGAGTCACGATCGCATCGCCGATCAAGTAGTCGATGTAATCGGCACCCATTGTCGCGGGGTAGCCCAAATAGCTGACCTGAATGGGTGCAGGGCGCAGAACGAGCACAGCCGTCGGCGCGCCGGCGGTATGCCCCTTCAGATCGATGAGGATATCGATGCCGTCGGCTTCGATCCGCGCCGCCAGCTTTGCGGCAGACCACATGCGCGCATCGACGAAGCGATCGAATGCCGCGACCAGCCGAGCGCGCAGGGCACTGCCGTCGTCGCGCCCAGTGGAATAGGCGATGACTTCGAAGCGGCTCCTATCATGTTGCTCGAACAACCCGGCGGCGAGCAAAACGGTCGCGTGCTGGTAAAAATCCGCCGATAGATAGCCGATACGCAAGCGCTCGCGCGAAAGCGTGCGGCGTGTCTTCCAATGCTGCGTACTGCCGAACATCCGGCTCCACGCTTCGGCGCAGCGTCTTTGCTCGGCACGGCTCGACGCATCGCTCAATTGGGTGAACGGCGTGAGATAGGATTGCTGCCCTCTGACCCCTTCGCGAAAGCGCATTTGCAACGCCGCCAGGTGCGACCAGTCGGCCAGTTGTTTACGCGTGAAGATCAGGTCCGATAAAGCGGGCCCAGAGGTGGGATCAATGCGTAAAACTTGCTGGTAGGCTTGCGCTGCTGCGGCGAGGTCACCGGCCGCCTCTTCGATGCGTGCGTGCTGAAAATGCAGTGCGGCTACATCAGGCGCGCGTGCGATGGCCGCGGTGATCGTAGAGCGAGCGGCATCGAGTCTTCCCGAGGCCTGCTCCAGCTGAGCCAGTAGACCTTTCGCTTCAATTTCGTCCGGCGCCAGTTGTACGGCGGTGGCCGCACTCTGCAAAGCATCGTTGAGCCGATCCTGTGCTTGCAAGCTGAGCGCCAGATTGAACCAGATCGCAGGATGTTTGGGAGCAAGCGCAATGGCGCGTCGGGCCGCCTGTTCCGCTTCCACCGGTCGCTCCTGCGCGAGGTAGACATTGGCCAGGTTGCTCCAAGCTTCCGCCAATTTCGGATCGCGCTGCAGAGCCTCTTGCAAGGCGTGCACGGCAGCATCGAGACGATTCAACGCTTGATACACCAAGGCCAAATTGCACCAAGGATCAGGAGAATGCGAATCGATTTTGAGAGATTGCTCGATGTGTTGCGCTGCAGCGTCAGGCTGGCCCACCTGATATAGCACCAAGCCGGAGAAATGCAGTGCCTCTGCATGCATCGGTTGTTGCGCCAGAAACTGTTCGTAGGCGGCGAGTGCCTCCTGCAAACGGCCCTGCTGGTGCAGATGGAAAGCTTGCTGCAGTGATGCTGGAGAAGGCATGGTGAGAGCGGCAGAATCCTCGATTGGGACAACCGCATTAGACTCGACTCGCTACATTTCGCGCAACCTGACCGAGGTTCTAATCGGTGTCGCGGTCCAGCCGACCCGGATGCTTTCTCAGCGGTCCTTTGATTTTTTCCTCTAAATTTGGGACACTGTCGGCGAGCGAAGGGGCGTAAGACCCTGAGTGGCTCCGTGTTGAGCTGCGGACGCTGCAACTGGAGGAAATCATTATCAAAGTCCTGTTGGCTCGGGCTCGTCCGTTCCCGCCCGGAGTAGTGATTCTCTTGCTGCACCGTTAGAAACCCGTTCTGTTTTGTCTCTGGTCGGCCCAGGCATTTCCTATGGCGATATGCCATCAAACTGGGTGTGGCGCACACGATCAGCGTCCCTGCGGATTGTGAACGGCCTCTGTCGGTAAAGAGAGAGCGCGATGACAGTATCTACATCGAAGCACGTCGACTACGTCCATTCGGTTATACGGACCGATGCCCTGAGCGGCATCGTACCGAGCGAAAATAAGATTTGGCAATCGTGGGTCCGCTGCGTGCGGGACTACGGTCTCGATCCGGCGAGCCGCCGGGAAGTGGTGGTTGTCGACAATGCTCAGTTGCTGGCTGTGCAGGAGCGGATGGCGGAGTTGCTCGCCACGGCCAAGATTGAGATGACTAACCTGTATCAGCAGTTGGCCGGTTCCGGATTTGCGGTGCTCCTGACCGATCCGGACGGAATCGTCTTGCACTGCGTCGGCGACCCGGACTTCACTGCCTCAGCGTCAAAGACCGGCATTCTCCCCGGTGCGGTTTGGACCGAACGACTGCAAGGTACCAACGGTATGGGCACCTGCCTGTTCGAGCGGCGACCACTGGTCATTCATCGCGATGAACATTTCCTTGCGCGCAATATCGGACTGACTTGCTCGGCGGTGCCAATAGTTGATCCGCACGGCGAACTGCTGGCGATATTGGACGCCTCGAGCCAATCCCATCTCGGCCAACAGCACACGCTGGTGCTGGTCAATATGTCAGGCCAGACGATCGAAAATCGGATCTTTCTGCATCAGTTCCGCAATAGCTTCATCGTCCGCTTCCACAGCCGGCCAGAGTTCGTTTGCACGCTGGGCGAAGGCGAACTCGCGGTCGGGGAGGATGGAAAAGTACGGGCGGCCAACCGGAGTGCACTGTTTCAGCTGGGATTTCATTCTCATGAAGAGATCGAGGACAAAAGCATCGCCGAAGTGTTCAACCTCACGCTCGGCGATTTGATCGATCAAAGTGCCAAGAGCTGGTCTAACCCGCTGCCTATCCACGAAGCACGACACGGCAATCGGTATTTCGCCATCACCCAGCGTCCTGAGAACATGGTGCAGGTCGTTAACCCCGGTGCGGTCAGCCGAGTGAAGATGCGCCAGGAATCGGCGCGCAGCCATCCGCTGATCCAGCTTCAAGACCTCGACCATGGCGATGGAAAAATGGCCGAGAACATCCATCGCGCCAAGCGCATTATCGGCAACGACATTCCGGTGCTGATCTACGGCGAAACCGGAACGGGCAAGGAGTTGTTTGCGCGTGCCGTGCATAATTCGTCCAGTGGTGGGCACAAGCCCTTTGTGGCGGTTAACTGTGCTTCGCTTCCGGAAGCCTTGATCGAGAGCGAGTTGTTCGGCTACAAGTCGGGCGCCTTTACCGGTGCAAGTCGCGAAGGGCGGCGTGGCAAGATTCTGCAGGCCAATGGCGGCACTCTATTTCTCGATGAAATCGGCGACATGTCGCTGCCGCTGCAGGCCCGGCTGCTGCGTGTCTTGGAAGAACGGGAAGTGTCGCCCCTGGGCGCCGAGACCTCGGTGAAAGTGGATTTCCGGCTAATCAGCGCAACGCACCGCGACCTGCTGGAACTGATCGCAAAAGGCGAGTTCCGTGAGGATCTGTATTATCGGCTGCAGGGCATTAAAGTTTCTCTGCCGCCGCTGCGCAGTCGTACGGACAAGCGCAACTTGATCCGCCACATTTTAGCCAGCGAATCGGCCGCGGGCCAGCCCATCGACATTGATGAAGAAGCCATGCGGCTGCTGGAGAATTATGCATGGCCGGGTAACGTGCGGCAGTTGCGTAACGCGCTGCGTGCCGCGCTCGCGCTGCGCGACGGTGAGCGGATCATGGCGCGGGATCTTCCCGAGGAAATTACCGCCACCCGGCAGCCGCTGTCCGCAGCCGCAACCATCGCACAAACCGGCGACTGCAGCCGCTCGCTGAATCCGCTTGAATCGGCCGAACGTGCTGCGTTGATGGAAGGATTGGCGCGTCAGCGCTGGAAGATCACCCATCTGGCACGTGAACTCCAGGTAAGCCGAAACACCCTGTATCGCAAAATGAAGCGCCTCGACATCAAGGATCCGAGCAAGTAGCTTTGCGGGCTCTAAGAAGAACCAACGGCGTGGGCGGCGCCAGACTTCGCTACGCTTCCACGTAGCTTGTCTCGCTTCGTTGAGCGACGCAGTTCAGGGCCGTCCTGCTGGATCGAGCGCAGCGCATCGCGTCTTGCGCGGGCTACTTGACAAGCCCTTCGGCCTTCATCGCTTCGCGGACGGCCGGCCGCGCTGCCACCCGCTTCAAAAAGGCTTGCAGATCGGTGTAATCCGAGAGATCGAGTTTGACGGCTTTCGCCCAATTTGTGATGGTAAACAGATAAGCGTCTGCTGCGCTAAAAGTGTCGCCGGTCAAATATTCCTTGTCATGCAGCTGCCCAGAAACCCACTCGTATTTCTTGCGCAAACCGGCCTTAAAAATTGCCTTCGCCGAGTCATCCAGAGCGGTGTTGAACAGAGCAGAGAATGACTTGTGCAGTTCAGATGTCGTGTAGCTCTGCCATTCCATCACCCGGTAGCGCGCGATGCTGCCAGGGGCGGGCATGAGGTCCTGCCGACCGGCTTTGTCGCCAATGTATTGCGCGATGACGGGCCCTTCAGTGAGTCGTTCGCCGCTATCCAATTCGAGCAACGGTACATAACCCTTCGGATTGATCGTGTAGTAATCGACCCCGTGTTCCGTTTTGTGCGTCTTGGTATCGACTTTTTCCGCGGAGAAAGGGAGCTCAGTTTCGCGCAGGACGATGTGAGGAGCGAGGGAGCATGCGCCGGGGGCGTAATAGAGTTTCATAAGTCGGTCCTGTCTATTTAAACTAAGGAAGTCCAGTCGGCCAGTGATCGAAAAGACTGCGGATATATCACATTGAAATCATCATGGCGGCCCGTTGAGCAATTGCGGCTGGACGGTATAACGCAGGGTCATGATAGTTCTTATGCAACGGATGCGGTAACCGGTGCACGGGCGGCGTTGGGTCCTATGCGCGCAAATCGACAGTGATCGATATTGCCGCTGTTCGACTGGCCGCTCGGCACATTCAATTTCGTGAGACGGCGTATCCCGGTTAAGATATCGTCTTCATCAAATCAAGCGGCTCAATCAGAGCGGTGCACGCAGTGGACGTTTCCAGCGAAGTTCGGCAGCCTATTGAAACCTGCTCGCAGTCCGCGCGATGCCCGAACACATTCTGTTCCTGACCGGGAGGCTGGCTGAGAAAAGTCTGCACAAGGTGTTGACCACGATGCAACCCGCCGAATTCACCTACGAGGTGTATCAGGTCGGTGTCAGCGTCGCAGCGCTGATGACCGCGGACCTCATCAAGCGACGGGTAGCGCATCGCCGTGGGGCAGACCGAATCATCGTGCCGGGCCGCGCACGTGGTGATATGGACGCCCTCAGTGCTCACTATCGTGTGCCGGTAGTGAGAGGGCCCGAGGAGTTGAAGGACCTGCCGCAGTTTTTTGGCCGGCATGGCGTCGCCCCGGATCTCAGCCGCTACGATGTGCGCATCTTTGCCGAGATTGTCGATGCGCCGCAGCGCACAGTGGAAGAGATTGTCGAACGCGCTCAGTACTATCGCGACTGCGGCGCCGACATAATTGACATCGGCTGCTTGCCGCAGACGCCGTTTCCGCATCTTGCGGACGCAGTGACAGCGCTGCGCGAGGCGGGTTATCGGGTAAGTGTCGACTCCATGGATCCCGATGACCTACTCTGTGGCGGACGCGCCGGCGCCGATTATCTCCTGAGTCTTAAAGAGCAAACGCTGTGGATCGCCGACGAAGTAGCCGCCGTGCCCATCCTAATTTCCGACGAGCCGAGCGACCTCGATTCTCTTTGCCGCGCCATGGAGATCATGCAAACCCGCGGCAAGCCTTATATCGCCGACTCGATTCTCGATCCGATCCACTTCGGTTTCACCGCCTCGATCCTCCGTTATCACGAATTGCGCCAACGCCACCCTCGGGCTGAAATCATGATGGGCGTAGGTAATCTCACGGAGCTGACCGATGCGGATACGAGTGGTATCAATGCGCTGTTGATGGGCATCATTTCTGAACTCCGCATCACCAACGTCCTGACCACTGAGGTGAGTCCCCATGCGCGGCGCGCCGTGCGCGAAGCCGATGCGGCGCGGCGCCTGATGTACGCGGCACGCGAGAACGACACCTTACCGAAGAATCTGAGCGATGCGCTGCTTGCATTGCATGAGCGCAAGCCGTTTCCCTATTCCGCGGAGGAGATCGCTGAATTCGCCGAGGCGGTGAAGGACCCGAGCTTTCGCGTGCAGATAAGCGAGGCGGGCCTGCATGTTTACAATCGGGACGGCATGCACACTGCCACCGACCCGTTTCAGATATTCCCCGGCCTGCATGTGGAGCAGGACGGCAGCCACGCGTTTTATCTCGGCGTGGAACTCGCGCGCGCGCAAATCGCCTGGCAACTCGGCAAGCGGTACAGTCAGGATCAGGAATTGAATTGGGGTTGCGCTGTGGAGGGCAAAGAAGAAGACATGACAGTCTATCGTGCGCCGGGGGCAACGCTGCAAGCTAAACCCACAGCCGATGGAGAAAAGTCGTGACGGAGCCAAAGTTGATCTACGAAACCATCGTGACTACGCGGCGCGCTGACGGAGAGGCGCATGTGGTACCGCTCGGCATCCGCAAAGAGGGCCAAATCATCGTCCTCGCCCCGTTCCGTCCTTCCTCAACCCTGGACAACGTCCTGCGGGAGCGCTGCGCCGTGGTGAATTTCACCGACGATGTGCAGATTTTTGCCGGCTGCCTTACCGGGCGATTCAACTGGCCGACCTTACCCGCTGCAAAGGTGAATTGTCCGCGGCTCGCCGATTCACTGGCCCACAGCGAGCTTGAGCTGATTTCCGTGGAAGAGAACGAGCAGCGCCCGCGATTACTTTGTCGCGCGGTGGCCACGGAGACCCATGCGCCGTTCCAGGGCTTTAACCGGGCTCAGGCGGCGGTTCTGGAGGCATGCATTCTGGTGAGTCGGCTACACATGCTCCCGGAGAAAAAAATTCGCAGCGAGATCGATTACTTGACAATCGCCGTTGATAAAACCGCCGGGCCGAGGGAGCAGCAGGCATGGCGCTGGTTGATGGAAAAGATCGACACGTTCTTTTCAGCACGACTCGGCGAGACGACTTGAGGCGAGCAATGGACATGATTCGATCCGGTACCGCCATGCTTGCGAGCGTGAACTCCGTCGCGGAAGCGCGCCTGGTCGTAGAGCACGGCGCGGACATCGTCGATCTAAAAGATCCGGCACGCGGTGCTCTGGGCGCGCTGGAAATCGATATCGTGCGTGACATCGTGGCCGCTCTCGAGGGCAGCGTGATTGTAAGCGCGACTGTCGGTGATCTGCCGGCGATGCGGCCGGAGGAAGTCAAGGCGGCGGTTAAACGCACCGCTCAGACAGGCGTCGACATCGTGAAAGTAGGTTTCTTTTCCGCACCCGACGCCGCGGAGTGCATCACTGCGCTCGCCGAGGAAATCCGTGATGGCATCAGGCTGGTGGCCGTGTTATTTGCAGATCAGCAGCCTCAACGAGCTTGGCTACCGCGCTTTGCTGGGGAAGGTTGGTATGGGGTCATGCTGGATACTGCCGGGAAGGACGGGCGCACACTGCGCAATCACTTAGGTGATGAAGAATTGCGCGAGTTTGTGAGCGCCGCGCGATGCTTGGGCCTGGCCGTCGGGCTCGCCGGTTCGCTGCGTCGAGACGACATTGCTCATCTGCTACCGTTTCACTCCGACTATCTCGGTTTCCGGGGTGCACTGTGCGGAGCAAGCGCGCGCACTGGCAATATCGACGCGGCGGCAGTCATGCGCATTCGTGCAGCGATTCCGTTGTCGCCGCGATGCAGGTTTGGCGCGCAGGCCTCTAGTGATGGCGAGGCGCCGCACCGCGGCGGCGTCGCCCGGTCTTCGGCGTGACAGTGGGATCGGGGAGTTCGGTTTTGACGACCGTTCCTGCCATCATGCCGGTCAGCAGCATGCGTTCCATCATGTCGGATTGATTCTTTGCCATGAGACGCGTCTCGTATTTGCTCTCCGCCGTCATCACCGGAAACATCGGATCGACCCAGCCACGGCTGCTCATTTTCGCCGCCGTGATAACACTTTCCGCCGGCTGAAGTGGTTTCACCAGGAACAGCATCCTGGCGCCGAGCGCATTGGCAAGCCAGGCAGCGAGGCTATCGGAGGTGAGATCCCAGCTTTCGGGAATGCTCGGGTTATCCACCATCATTGCACTGGGTAGCCATACCGCAACTCCGGCTTGACTCAACACTCGTTCGAGCGCTTCGGTCGAAGCAGCCACCTTGAGGTCGCTGCGAATGCCAGTCATCATCACTCCATACTGATCCATAGCCAGCAGCGCCATGCGATGTGCGGTACGATCGTTGAATGTCCAAAGGTCCTGACTGCGCCGCACTTGATTGGCAAAAGGACCGCCGCCGGGAACGATAACGACTCGGCCACCGCCGAAACAGGCAAGTACACCAAGCCAGGATTGCAGATCGGCGGTTTCAGCTAAGCTGCCCCCGAGCTTCACTATCCACATGATGTCCTCTCCCGTGCCAGCGTCGCTCCGGCAGCGATGGATGGGTGCCGCGCTTGCAGAAGTGCCGCGACCGCGACTGCCGGAGCGCAGCACGCGGACCAACGGGCAGCGGCGTCGCTGCTGCTATCGATGCAGCTGGCAAAATCAAGGTAAGGCCGCTGCAGCCGCTGGGCGAGCTTCATTACTAGAAAGCGACCCACGCCGGCGCCGATCAGCGGTGCGTCATCTGTCAGAATGCCGCGCGACAAGACCCTTTGACAGGCACTGAACACGCGCGCGAGTTGCACTTCCGCAATGTACTCGGCACAGCGTTGCCACGCCGCGAATGGCGCCAAGTGAACGTCGCAGCCCAGCATACGCGCCAATCGCCGAGCGCTCTCCAGCGGGCTCTTGCCTTTACCGTCAGCGCTGGGCATCTGATCTGCGTCTTCCGGTAGCTCATTGGTAAGGCGATAGACGTCCGCGGTGGTCGCAAATTGCTCGGCCATGACAGGCACCCATTCGCCATCGAACGGAAGGCGATCGACGATCGACATAAGTGAAGTACGGACTACACCGGCGTAGAGCAACTCCTCTTGCACCAGTCTCTCACGATCGTCGCGGCCGCACGCAAGGACGGATTGTTTGAACGGTACGATATCGGTCGTTGTACTACCCACGTCGACCAGCAGCCCCGCGGGCAGCCGGCCGGCGAGGAATTCAGCGCTGGCCCGCCAGTTTGCCGACGCGATTTGTTCCCAAACTGCGTCGTGCTGATCGACTGTGGCGAAGCCAGCCGCACCGGCATAGATGCTGATTTGTTGCGCCGAAACGCTTGCCGAAAAGCTTTCGAGCAGGCTGCGCACGCCTTCGCGCCGGTTGTCGAAAAGATCGGCCAGTTCGCCAGTCATCGTCAATGCGTGCCGGGCGCATGGCGTCGAAAGCTGTTGCAAAGCGTTATCGATAGCAAGCTTCAGATGGATCAGGCCTTGCCAAAGCGGGCAGGGTAGCTGCACTACCTGCATCACTCTCCCATGCGGGTCGAGCCGTGCGGCCTTCAGATGCGCCCCTCCCAAGTCCCAGCCGATGGTCGGTTCGCTAGGCATGACTGGCTGCGAGCTTCGCTGCGAGCGCACGGCGTCGCCGACCGGCCCCGCTGGAGTCGAGCAGGGCGAGCACCAGCGCTGCAGGGTTGCTGCCAAGCGTCTGGCGCAAACCCGCATAAGAGGTCGTCAGACGCGGATTGATCTCGACCACGACGGGACCGCTGGTCGTTTCGATCAGATCGACGCCCACGTAACCCCACAGCCCGGGTATGGCGCCAGCAATTTGTCGGGCCAGCCGCGAGTAGCGGTCACGGTTTGTCTGCACCGAGTTGACCTTGACGCCAATAAAGCGCAATTCGCTGCCTACAATGCTGATCTGCTGTTCGTTGCAGCTCAGCAGCTGCGCCGATTCGCCGTCGCAAAGCAGCGAGAGGCTCAGCGGAGCACCGCGCAGGTAAGGCTGCAGAACGTAGTTGGCTGAGGATTTTTTGTTCCACCAGGCGACGGCGTCTGCCCGGCCAAGCTTATGCGTGTCCTGACACCCTGCCCCGTCGTCCGGCTTGATCACCACGTCGCGAACGTGGGCGGGCAGTTGGGTAGGATGGCGACAAGTCGTGATCACCGGCACGCCAGCCTTTGCGAGAACCTGAGCAGTCGCTGCCTTGCTGGCGGCGACATCCAGCGCCTCCGGCAGGCTACCCAGCAGAATGCGGCCGCAGTCGAGAATCTCGATGCTCAGTCGCTTTAGCGCGCCATCCGTCTCGGGTGCCACCGGCCAGACGGCGTCCGCGCTCAAGCAGCAATGGCGAAACAGGTTGCGTGCCTCCGCTTTTGAATGTGGACGCGCCACTTCCAGCGCAGCATCGAGCACGGGAAGTCGCGGGTCGCGCATAATCAGCGCTTCCATGCCGGGCAAGTCTCTGAGATCATCCAGCAATGCCCGCAACATGAGTTCGCCCTCGTGCGCGAGCGAGGGCGGCAGCGCCGCGTCGAGGCAGCCACCCCCTGTGATGTGCTCATAGACGAAAATCCGCATCTGTGAAACTAATTCCTGTTATTGATTTATTGGACGGCCACGTGGTGCATGCCAGACGGGGCGATCGTGCTCGTTATAAACCCCTGCAGTCTGCGCTGGTCGCTGGCAGTGAAGCAACGAGCACCGTCGCAGCATTGCTCCGCCTGCATCCCTTTTCGACTTTGTACGTCGCCGATTTGGATGCCATTCAGCGACGTGGCGACAATCTTCAAACGATACGGCTGCTACGGCAGAACTTTCCCGCGCTGAACCTATGGGTCGATGCGGGCTTCGCGAGCGAAGCGGCGTTGCTCACTTGGCTCGACTGCGGGATTACCCCCGTTATTGGCAGCGAAACGCTCCCGCCTGAGGATTTTCTGGACCGCGCAGCGAAGCTCTGCCGGCCCGTACTGTCGCTTGATTTCCGCGGCAAGGATTTTCTTGGCCCCTCCCGAATACTTGACGAACCACAGCGTTGGCCGCAACGCATCATCGTCATGACACTCTCCCGGATCGGTAGCGATCTTGGCCCCGATGAGGATAAACTGCACGACCTGCGCCGCTGCGCACCCGGGCACGATTTGTTTGCTGCCGGCGGTGTGCGCAACGCCGCTGATCTAAGCCGGCTAGCTTCGCTCGGCATCGCTGGCGTATTGCTGGCAAGTGCGCTGCACAACGGTTCACTCGCGCCAGCCGATCTTCGCCGTTACGGCTAGGGATTTCCGACCCAGCAACCATAAGCTGCCGCGGTGGAGCGCACCGCGGCAGCAGTGCAGCTTACAAATGCGCGGCGAACGGGTGTCCGCTGGTCCCCTTTTTGGCTACAACGGTGGCGGCTTTTGGCTCGCGTGCCACGGCACGCTTAATGGACTCCTTGGTCGCGGCGTAGTTGTAGTCCTGGATCTTCTTGTCATCTTCGGCGAGCCAGTGAATGAATACGCCCACGCAGATGAAGATATCGTCCGCTTCGTTGGCCGGGATGGTGCCGTCCTCAACACAATCGGCAACCGCCATCGCGACGGCACGCTGCGCCGGTCCGAACATCTGCACTGCCTGCTTAGCCCCTTTGATGGTTACCTTGTTGAATAGGATCGTATTCGGTTTGGCGGCCAGGTTGGGGGCGACCACCGCCAGCAGCGACGTGAAGCCGTCCTTGTTATTGGTCAACGCGTTACAAAACGCTGTTTCTACCGCACTGCCGCGTGGGCCCATGATCAAGTCGATGTGGGCAACTTCATTACCGTCCCCCACTAGAGATTCACCTACGAGTACGCGATCGATTACAGCCATTTTTACTTCTCCTTCAGGACGAGGGTTAAAAAACGCGGGTTGGTTGTCTGTCTGGCCCGCTTTGGGTGGGAACCGGCAGCCGAGTTGGCCGGCCGGCCGTTAACGCTCTGGTGAAGCACTTGCTGAAACCGCAACGCAATTAAACTCGCTACGCTGAGATCCGCACTGGTCCCCGGATTGATCCCCGCGCTCTTCAGCGAATGATCCAGATCGGTGAGTCGTGGCAGCAATTCCTCGGGTCGCGCTGCGCCCTGCATATCCCGGTCGATTTCGGCCGCCTGTCGGCTTACGTCACGGGCCGTCTGGTAGCCGAATTTGCGCTGAATATGGGTGTCGGGAAATCGTGAAAGGAAGCCAAGATAGGCAGCGACGATTGCCCATTCCTCGCTGCCCCAGCGCGCCAGGGCGGCGCGGATAAGGGGAACGCCGACCAGAAAGACGTCCGCATAGCCGGTGACGTAGGCTCGGGCTATGGTATCGCGCTCGCGTGCCTCGGCCATCGCTTGCAATAACGTTACCCGGGCAGGTCTATTCACGTCGTGACGTTCACTACTGCCGAGTCCACCGGGTGCGGCGAGGCGAATGGCTTGATAGCTGAGTTCGGCATCGTTGATATCGAGCTCGGCTAGTACTTCTTCTAGTCGCGCGCGCAGGTCCTGCAAAGGCGAGTCGCGGAGAGCCGCTTGCACGAGCGGCGCGGCAAGCAGCACGATACCCAAGTTGGTGTTGAAGTTGACTACGGCCTGAGTCGCGGCTATGGCATCGTGGACGCGCTGGCCCACTCGCAAACCTGGCGAGCATAGGGGCCCCGCCATCGCCCTTGCACTGGCCAGAAAATCATCCGCCCTCATGCCGTGGCCAGAAGAGGCGACGCTCACATTGCCCGGTTTGAATGCGCGCACTTCGAGTTCGCAAACCTGGCGCACGATATCGGCCAGTTGCGCCTGCTGCTTGGGTTCGGATGGAAGGATGCTCACAGTGACACGGAATCGAGGCTTGGACGACGCAGTCGGCGCGCCAGCAAGTCGTCAACGAGAGTTTGCGCGATGTCGATTGCACTGACTTCCTGCAGACCCGCCCAGGCGGGCATGCTGTTCACTTCCACCACGAACGCTTGACCCTGGGCGTCGCGGATAATGTCCACTCCCGCATAGTCCAGGTCGAGCGCGCGTGTGGCGTCCTCGGAGAGCCGGCATAGGTCTTCACCCAGTGGAGCCCACTCATATGCCGCTCCGCGCGCCACATTGTTGATCCAGTCCTTTCCGCGGCGAATCATTGCCGCTATGGTCCGATGCCCGACGACGAACACCCGCCAGTCGTGCCAGCGGCCTTCGCCGCTATCGATAAAGCGCTGCAGATAGAAAACCTCGTTGTATTCGGCTTCCGAGGGCAGGTCTGCCACCGATGCGATGCGCTTCAATCCGACACCCTGCGAACCGAACAGCGGCTTGATGACCAGCTCGCGTCCCAGGGCGGTTTCGCGCATCACGTAGCGGCGCGCTTGTTCTGCCGATTCGGTAACCCAGGTCGGTAGCGTCGGTACGCGCGCGGCGTTAAGCAGAAAGCTGGTCATCGACTTGTCGACGCTGCGCTCAATGGCGCGGGCATCGTTGTATACCGGGACCTCGAGTTCGCGCAGCGCGTGCAGGATACCCAGGCGTAGGGTAATCTGCTCCAGGGTTCCGGCGGCGACACCGCGTACCAATACCGCGTCCGGCAGTGCTCTTGCAAAACCCGGTAGGGACAACCCGAACTCGCAGTCGAGATCGATGCTGCAATCAGCGAGCGAAACGAATACCGCTTCGCAGTGGCGCCGGTGAAAAGCTCCGCTCAGCACTTCACCATGCCATCCGGGTTCCTCGGTCATGATCGCAATGCGTCGAGTCATTGCTTGTCTCAAGTCACTCGCTGCCAAACGACTTGTCCAACAACTGCTCATTCACCTGGCCGCCGCGGAACGTGCGGCCGCTTTCCAGCGCAGTGACCATCACCTCAGCCGGCGCAAATAATTGCGGATCGATTTGGTAGAAGTCGAAGCGATAGGATTTGAAAATATCCGCGAACGTCTGCCCGTAGTCGCGCGAATTGGTGCAGGAAAGTTGGTCGGCAAGACCTCGCGCGGCATCTTCGCTGCCGCTCACGAACAGCTGCACGTGACTTCCGTACAGGATGGCGTCATTGGTGCGCCCCATGGCGGTGAGAAAATCCGCCGCCGGGGGCGGTAGCGGCGCGCAACCCATGCCGTCCACCACATGATCTACGGGGAAGCCCAAGGCATGTGCCTTGTGCAGCGCGACCTCGAGTACACGCGACACAATTTGCACCGTGCCCGCGAGGCTGCGGGTCGGCGTGAGAATGAAAGTGAGACGATCCGGCGCGACCTTGCAGGCGCGCAGCACCTTTTCGATAATCTCCGCAGGCGGGCGTTTGTCGACTTCCAAGACCAGGCAGGCGGTTTCGGCGCTGTCGCGATAGTGCAATTCACCGAACAACTCTTCAGTGCCGGCGAGGGCTCTGGCAGGACCGGAGCCAAGTGCGCGAAAGGCGTTCTGGCCCTGACCGTGCGAAAGGCTCCAGCCCGCATACTGGCTGCCCAGGCAAGCAAGCACTGGGTTAGCGCTGTTAACCGAAATCTGCCATGGCCAGCGGGTGAACGCAGAGCTGGCTTGCAGGCGCACATGGCCGAGCCCGCCGAGACAAATCTTCGCAATGAGCCGCCCCGCCTCTATTCCACCTGTCGCATCGATACCTGCATCGACAATGGTGCAGCCGTCGCGCAGACGTTCGACACCAACGCGCAGCGCCGCCGCCTCGGCGATCAACTGTGCTACCAGCGGCGCAGCCAGTGCGTTGACGCTGGGCCAGCTTCTGGGATTGTCCGCAGTATCAGTAGAGGCGGGCGCGAGATCGCTCATGTGCGGCATCCTGACTTCGCGGCGCAGGCGGCGTCGCAGGTCCGCTCTCTCATGCGGGGGGACAAGGCAGGGCCGCGGTACTCGCGACTCATGCGGCCTCCTCCAAAATGGTGTTTTCGATCATTCTTTGCCGCTGCGCGAGCACGCGCCTCACCTCGTTCACGGCGGCGCCGCGTGAATGCACCATGCAAACCGGGCCGGGTTGGGAAAAATGGGTGCCGGGCTCGGGAAGATCGCTGCACCAAGCCGGGAAACGGAACCAAGCCGGAGTCGTCAGCGCCTGGGGGGTATATACCACCGCGTGGGCGCGCACCTCGTTCGACTCCGGCAAATACGTTGGCAGCCTGCCACGGCAAGCTTGTAAATGGAGATGGAAGAGGCCGCTCGGAAAGTCTTCATCATGCAAATCGATGGTTGCAGTGGGTCGAGGATTCACCTCCAGCACTTGGTAGGTGTCGCCGGCCATCATAAAATCGAGCCCATTCAGGCCGATCAGTCCAGTTGCCTTAACCAACGCATCCAACTTCAGGCCGATTTCGGTTTCGATCACCGCAGGCAAATCGATGCGATTGATGGCCCCAGCGTACCAATACGCCAGTCCGTCGGCACCGCCGCCGGCGCTCAGCTGTTCGTTGAAGCCGATGACGCGGGCCTCGTGGCCATTGGCGAGGAACAACACCGATGCGCTTCGGCCGGGGATCAAGCGTTGATAGTAGTGCGCCGCACTCGCTAGAGCGGCTTGCGCCGCCGGACGGATGTGCGTCCCGCCATTGCCGCCCACCTCTTTGGCAAGCCAGCCCTCGCAATTCGCGGGCGCAGTGAACGACACTTCCGGATGCGGAATATCCAGGGCATCAAGCAACGCGAAGAAAGCGCGTGGATCTTTCACCCTTGCGATGGTAGCGGCAGCGTTGCCGCATAACTCCCGACCCGCGGCTAGTTGCTCGAGCAGGGGTGTAGCGGCTTCGAAGCCTGCGCCGACAACCGCTGGACAATCATTAGAGACCAGTTTTTCAACCATGCGCAGCAGCGCCGCCCCGTCGAAGCCGCCGTCGATGGCTGGGATCGCCTGGCTTCGCAGGGCGTAGCTACGCGTGTCGAGATCGTTGTATAGATCGAGCACGACCACCGGGTAACCGCCCCGCTGCGCGGAACACGCCAAGGCGCGTCCGGAAAGGGCGACGATGAGCAGCGGCGCCATTTCAGGCGGCAAGTTTGCGCGCGCATTCGAATGCATCACGAAAGTCCAGGTAAAGGGGTTGTTCGGATTGCAGCATGGCGTCGAACAGCGCGCGCATGACCTGATATTTGATGTTGCCTACCGCGAGCGCGCCGATACCTACCGCTTTTCCCAAGGCTGTTTGCAGCGGCACGCCGTCGTCATTCATGCTGACGCCTTCGATACCCGCCGGAGGCACGGCATTGATGTCGGCCGCCACCAGCAATTTGCCGGCGTTGGCAAGCTGCGCCTTGGATAGCACTTGAACGCCGGCCTTCGCGCAGGCGAGGATGACCTCTGCTTCTTGCAGCAACTGGTTCACGTGATCCTGCGAACTCGCGTCGCCGGCGAGCGTGGAAGTACCGTAGCGCGCGTTGACCACTTGGCTGGTCATTTGCGCACGTGCGGCGCTGGAATGGCTGGCGATCCGCACCCGTGCGCCGGCAGCGGAGGCGAGTACCGCCGCTGTCGCGCCGACCGGCCCCGTACCACCCAATACCACGACCTCGCGCCCGGCGAGGCCCAGCTGGTGAACTTTCTTCAGCTTCTGCTCGACCGCGGCCACCAATGCGGCCGCGGTAGTGAACGCACCGCTGGGATCGGCGAATATCGACACCTGGAACGGTGGGACCATGGCTTTGCGAGCCGCGTCCAGCATATCGGCTGCCATTCCGATCTCACGTCCGCCAATGAATAGAGCAGTGCGCTGCACGCCTTTCGGTCCGCGCGAAAAAATCGCATCCTGGGTCAGATTGGAGACATCCGCCAGGGCGACATTGGTATAGGGAATCACGGCATGGTAGCCGGCGTCATAGGCCATGTTCACATCGAACGGACTGGCTTGCGGCATCGGGGTGAGGAGATGGAGCAGAAAAGGCTTATCCATAATCAGGAGATGAGTCGCGAGGTGCGCCGCTCGTAGTCCAAAAGATCGACCATTGCGCCGCGATTGAGACCGGCGCAAAGTTGAAAGCGCAATAGCCCCGCTTCACCCCAACGCGCCTGCGCTGCACGTGCAACCGCGTGCGCCTGGGTCTCCGACGCCAGCAAGGCGAAGCCCGTCGGGCCCCAGGAACTCTGCCCGATGCCCCTGATTCCTTGCGCTTCGAGCCAACTCAGCACTTCGGCGACCAGGGGACTCGCGAAGCGCCCCCCTTGCGCCGGGGCGAAGTAATCGCCGACGGTGCGCTGAATGCGGCCAATGGCCGAACTGAAGCTTTCAAAATCCGCTTCGAGCAAGGCTGGCAGGACTTGCATGAGTGCCAGTCGACACAGTTCTCCGGCGCTGCTCTCGGGAAATTCGGGTAGCCCGCGAAACGCCGCAAGTTCGCACTCACCGTGCAGCCCTTGGGTATAGTGATCAAAAACAAGCAGCACACGCCACTGGCTGGGGAATTCGGCCCGGGCGACGATGCGCGGTGCCTCGCCGTGCGCAGTCTTGCCGCCGTCCACGAGGAAGCCGCCGGTATTGAAGGCGCCGATGCCGATGCCCGATCGGGCGCCACGGTCGGCCAGTGCGGCAATATGTCGCGCCTCAAGATCCCATCCATGAAGCCGGGACAGAGCCGTCCCGATGGCGAGCGCAAGCTGCGTCCCTGAGCCCAGACCGACGTGAGCAGGGATTGATCGGTCGATGCGAATGTGTGCGCCTTGTCCTGGACCGAATCGGTCGAGCAGGCGATGCGCAAATTTCTCGGCGCGTAGTGCTTCTGGCCCCTCGACTCGCAGCCCCGCGCCAGACTCGACACAGACGCCAGTCGACACTTCCGCGAGTGTCAGCCCAAGGCTACCGAAGCTTCTTCCCAGCCCTCCATGAAGATCGAGAAAGCCCAAATGCAATCGAGCAGGAGCGTTGACCGTGATGCGGCGCATGGTAGTTAATCACTCCGACAAATTTTGGCGTAACTACACGCATTGCAACTAGCGTGCCACAAAAATATAACCGGCTTATCATTCGCTTAGTGCCCGCAATGACGCTTAGCGCAACATCCTTGGTACAGTCTGTCATCTTCGCTAAACAAATGGAGTGACAGGCCGGGGTTAGGTCACACCAAACTGTCGTCGATGGATTGCGTCGAGTTCCAGAAAAACTTTAGACAAGCTCGGTAGTTAGCCGAAGGGCGTTTGCGCGTGCGGCTGAATGGCACGGTCTGTGCGTCCATCCAACAATTCCGCATCTCGGCCTTTTCTTGCTCTCCATCGCTTCGAGAAAGCTTGATGATTCAGTCTGAAGAGACGATCCATACTTCGGTGCCGTGTCCGTTTTGCGGACTCGCATGCGATGACTTGGAAGTGCGGGTCGCTGACGGCAGAGCAAAGGTGGTGGCCAACGGCTGTCCGCGTAGCGTCGCCTTGTTCGAACAGGAAGCGCTCGCGCAGCCATCGATCGAAGGCCGCCCGGTGAGCGTTGCGGAAGCCATCGCGCGCGCCGCGGAAATCCTGCGTGCCGCCAGCCAGCCATTGATCGGCGGCCTGGCTGCCGACGTGAACGGCGTTCGGGGCGCGCTAGCCCTGGCCGATCGCATCGGCGCGGTGGTCGATCACGTGAACAGCCGCGCCATGCTGCGCAATTTACTGGCCTTGCAAGACAGCGGCTGGATCGCCACCACGTTTGCCGAAGTGCGCAATCGTGCCGACTTCGTTCTGGTTGTCGGCGCAATCGAGCAGCGCTTTCCGCGTTTCTTTGAACGCCTGCTCCCACGCGAGTCGATGTTCGTTGCGGGTAACCGGGAGGTCGTCTATCTGGGCGAGGGCCATGCCCGCCCGCCAGTCACACTACCCAGCGGCACCGTGTGGCAGAGCATCGCCTGCGGCTACGAGTCGCTCGCTGAAATCTTCGCCGCGCTGCGCAGCTTACTTGGCAATAGAGCGCTGCAAGCGGTTCAGGTGGGCGGAACATCGATCGTGGATTGGCAATCGCTCCTCGAGCGGATGAAGCAGGCCAGCTATGGAGTCGTGGTTTGGGCGGCGGCCGAGTTCGATTTTCCCCATGCCGAGTTGCTCGTACAGGCCATGAGCGCGCTGGTGACCGAACTCAACGAGACGACCCGCTTCGCTGTGCTGCCTCTGGCCGGAAACGATGCCGATCTGACGGCGAGTCAAGTCATCACGTGGCAATCGGGTTATCCGGTGTGCGTGAACTTTGCCGGCGGCACGCCTGATTACGACCCGCACCGTTTCTCGGTCGAGGCGATGTTGGGCAACGCTGAAGCCGACGCGCTGCTCTGGATCGCGAGCTTCGATCCTGATCGCCTGCCGCCGCAGACCAGCGTTCCAACGATCGTGCTGGGGCGGCCGGGGATGCGCTTCGCATCGCCACCGGCCGTGTATATTCCGGTGGCCACGCCAGGCCTGCATCACGCCGGACATTTTTTCCGCAGTGACAATGTCGTAGCGCTGCACCTGCGGAAGCTGGTCGATTCAGCGCTGCAAAGTACCGCCGAAACACTCACCCAGATTGCAACGCGCTTATGAGGGTGCTGTCGTGCTGTTAAAACTCAAGGGCGGCACCGTCTACGATCCGGCCAACAACATTGACGGCGTGGTACGCGACCTCTATGTGCAAGATGGACGCATCGTCGCCGCACCGCCTCCCGCACAGCACATCGACACCGAATATGAGCTTACCGGCAAGGTGGTGATGGCAGGAGCGATCGATCTGCATACCCATATCGGTGGCGGCAAGATGAATATCGCCCGCGCCATGCTCCCGGAAGACCACCGCGCCGCGCCGATCGAGCGCACCTCACTAACTCGTTCCTGCTCCGGCCATGCGGCTCCCTCCACGCTTGCCACCGGCTATCGCTATGCGGAGCTGGGTTACACGGCGTGTTTCGAACCCGCTCTGCTGCCCGCCAATGCGCGTCACGCCCATATGGAGATGGGTGACATTCCCAATATCGATAGCGGCGGCTATGCCATGCTGGGTAACGACGACTTCCTGCTGCGCCTGCTCGCTGAAGGCGCCGAGCAGAAAGTGATCAACGACTATGTGGCCTGGACGCTTGATGCGACGCAGTGCATCGGTATCAAGGTGGTGAACCCCGGCGGCATCAGCGCGTTCAAGTTCAATGCGCGAAAACTCGATCTCGATGAACAATCGCCGCACTACCGAGTGACGCCGCGTCGGGTGCTGGGCGCGCTCAGCCTGGCACTGCACCAATTGGGTGTTCCGCACCCATTGCATGTGCATGGCTGTAATCTCGGTGTCCCGGGCAACGTGGACACCACCCTCAGCACCATATCCGGGAGCGAAGGGCTGCCGTTGCATCTCACCCATATTCAATTCCACAGCTACGGCACGGAAGGAGCGCGCAAGTTCTCTTCAGGTGCGGCGCAGATTGCGGAGGCCATCAACCGGAACAAAAACATTTCCGCCGACGTAGGGCAGATCATGTTCGGGCAGACGGTTACCGCCTCGGGCGACACCATGGCTCAGTATCGCAACCGTAAACTCGCCGATCCGAAGAAATGGATGGTTATGGACATCGAGTGCGACGCCGGCTGCGGCGTTGTCCCGTTTCGCTATCGCGATCAGAACTTCGTCAATGCCTTGCAGTGGTCGATCGGCCTGGAAATCTTTCTCGGGGTTGTGGACCCTTGGCGTATTTTTCTCACTACCGACCATCCCAACGGGGCGCCGTTCAGCACTTACCCGCATTTGATCCGGCTGCTCATGGACAAGACTTTTCGCAATGAGCAATGGGCCGGCTTACATCCCGAGGCGCAGGCGGCAAGCCACCTGGCGAGCATGAACCGCGAATATACGCTATACGAGATCGCCATCATGACCCGAGCCGGGCCGGCGCGCACCTTGGGACTTTCCGACCGCGGCCACCTGGGTGGCGGCGCGGCGGCCGACATCACCGTTTACCGCGAGGATAAGGATCGCGAGAAGATGTTCAGCGCGCCCGACTACGTGTTCAAGGACGGCGAGCTCGTGGCGCGCAACGGCAAGATCGTTAAGGTGATCCGAGGGGCCACACATACCGTGAAACCGGCCTACGACCGCAGCATAGAAAAGCGTCTGCAGCGCTATTTCGAGCGCTTCCATAGCCTGCGCATGCAAAACTTCGCCATCGATGAGCAGGAGCTATACGAGTGCGGGTCGAGCGGGCTTTTGGTCCATGAATGCAGGAAGGCAGTGTGATTATCAACGACATCGCCATCGACGACACGTTCGCGGAAGCCTTCGGCATGAAGGCGACGCGGTTGATCATCACCGCCCACAATCTCAAGTGGGCGCAGCACTCGGCCGCGGCTCTGACAGGCTTTGCCACCTCGGTGATCGCCTGCGGTTGCGAGGCCGGCATCGAGCGCGAGCTGAGCGCCGAAGAAACGCCCGACGCACGGCCCGGCGTATCGGTGCTGCTGTTTGCGACCTCCAGCAAGGAACTCACCAAACAGGTGGAAAGGCGCGTGGCCATGTGCGTGCTCACCTCTCCCAGCAGCGCCGTATTCGCCGGCGTCGAGGCGAGGGAGAAATTGCCTTTGGGCCAGTACGTGCGTTATTTCGGCGACGGCTACCAGAGCTCGAAACTGATCGGCGGCAAGCGCTATTGGCGCATTCCGGTCATGGACGGGGATTTTCTGGCGGAGGACACAACCGGCATGGTGAGCGCTATCGGCGGCGGCAATTTCCTGGTGCTGGCGCGCTCTCAGGTAGAGGCACTGACTGCCTGCGAGGCGGCGTTGGAGGCGATGCGCAAACTCGCCAATGTCATCATGCCATTCCCGGGTGGCGTAGTTCGCTCCGGCTCCAAGGTGGGCTCCAAGTATCCCCAGTTGCGCGCCTCGACCAACGACCCTTATTGCCCCACCATCAAGGGCGCAACCCGGACTCAGCTGTCTGACGAAATCGAGTCGGTGCTGGAGATCGTGATCGATGGACTCACCGAGCAGGATATTCGCGCGGCGATGCGTGCCGGCATCGGCGCGGTGTGCAAGCTGGGACGGGCGAGCGGTGTGGTGCGCATTTCCGCCGGTGACTATGGCGGCAAGTTGGGGAAATACCACTTTCGTCTGCGCGAGATCATGGCAGGAACCAATCATCCATAAGACTAGGTGGAGGCACACATGACATTCGTGGTCACCGATAACTGCCAGCGCTGCCGCTTCACCGACTGCGTCACCGTCTGCCCCGTCGCCTGCTTCCATGGGGATAGCGAGATGCTCTACATCGACAACGAGACTTGTATCGACTGCGGCGCCTGCGTCGCTCTCTGTCCCGTGCACGCGATTTACGAGGAGTTCGATCTTCCCGAGGAGCAGCGAAGGTGGATCGAGATCAACGCCGAAAAGGCGCCCGGCCTGCCCGTGGTCAACGACAAGGGCGAGCCGCTGCCCACCGCCGAGGCGCGCAAACAGGAACTGGGATACTGATGAGCGCGCTGGGTAGCAGGTCGAATCCGTTGCGGGTGGCGATCGTGGGCAGCGGCCCGAGCGGCTTTTACGCCGCCGAGGCGCTCTTCAAGGCGGAGCACGCCATTACGGTGGACATGATCGAGCGCCTCCCCGCCCCATTCGGCTTGGTCAGAAGCGGCGTCGCCCCTGATCATCCCAAACTGAAGCAGCCGATCCAGGTCTACGAAAAGATCGCCCAGACTGAGGGCTTCAACTTCATCGGCAACGTCACGGTCGGGCGCGACGTGAGCGTAGCGGAATTGCGTGCAACCCATCATGTCGTGCTGTTTACCTGTGGCGCAGAAACCGACCGCAAGCTGGGTGTGTCGGGCGAGGGCCTGCCGGGCAGCCACACGGCCACCGAATTCGTGGGCTGGTACAACGGCCATCCCGACTATCGCGACCGGGTGTTCGACTTGAGGCAGGAGGCGGCCGTGGTCATCGGTCAGGGCAATGTGGCGGCCGACGTGGCGCGCATGCTGGGCAAGTCTGCCGCCGAACTGGCAACCACCGACATTGCCGAGCACGCCCTGGAAGCGCTGGCTGCGAGCCGGGTGCGCGAGATTCACCTCATCGGACGACGCGGTCCGGCGCAGGCCAAGTTCACCAACAAGGAGCTGCGCGAGCTGGGCGAGCTCACAAACTGTGCGGTGATTGTGAACCCCGCCGAACTGCAGCTGAATTCCGAAAGCGCGGCGGAGTTGGCCGATAAGAACAACTACACCGCGGCGAGAAATGCCGAGATTTTCCACGGCTGGGCCCAGTCGCAGGCGAGCGCCAAGCCGAGGCGGATTGCCTTTCACTTCCTCGCGAGCCCGGTAGAGCTGAAAGGTGAGGGTCGTCTGCAGCGGCTGGTATTGGAGAAGAACCGCCTCGAAGGCCCAAGCTTCGCGCAGACCGCGAAGGGAACCGGCGAGCGCTTCGAATTGCCTTGCGGGCTGTTGTTCCGCAGTATCGGCTACCAGGGCATTCCCATTCCTGGCGTACCTTTCGACGCGCGGCGCGGCATCTTTCCCAACGACAAAGGCAGCATTACGGACGCGCCCGGCCTGTACGCGGCCGGCTGGATCAAGCGCGGTCCGACTGGCATTATCGGCACCAATCGGGCCGATGCGGTGGCGACGGTCGCGACGGTGCTGTCCGACTTGGAAAAATTCACGCCGGCCACCAAGCCCGGTGCAGCAGGCCTCCTTCCTCTGCTGGCGCGCCGCGGTCTCAAGGTGGTGGGTTATTCCGACTGGCAGCAGATCGATGCGCAGGAAGTTCAACGCGGCGAGCCGAAGGGCAAGCCGCGGGAGAAATTCACGCGGGTCGCGGAAATGCTGACGGCGTTACAGTAGTCAACGATGGGGAACTTCGATGTCCGAAACCATGATCCTGATCGGCGCTCGGAGCAACAAGCAGGGGACCTCGCTATGCGCCGGAAAGTTCGGCGCCGAGTATCTGGATGTGTCCTCCACCGTCGAAATGAATATCGATGACATGACCCGGCTGGGCCTCGCCAACGGCGACAGCGTGCGCCTCACCACTCCGATGGGCGAGACCGTGGTGCGCTGCAAGAGCCGCGCCAGCAAAGATCTCGCCGCGGGAATAATGTTTATCGCCTATGGCCCTCATTCGAGCCGGCTGATGGGGGCCGATACCGCCGGCAGCGGCATGCCGATGTCCAAGAGTCTGGACGTCGAAGTGGAAGTGCTGCCAGCGCAACCGCGACCGGTCGGAGGCTGACATGAGCGACAACATTCGTATCGTCAAAGATGCGACCTGCACCTTCTGTGGCTGCGTCTGCGATGACATGGACCTCACCGTCGATGTGGACGAGAAGCGCATCATCAAGGCAGACAACGCCTGCATTCTGGGCAAGGCATGGTTTCGCGAGCATGGTCACGAAGAGCGTCCGGCAGCGCTGATCGGCGGCAACGAAGCGAGCCTGGACGATGCCATCGAGGAGGCGGCACAGATCCTCGTCAACGCCCGCTTTCCGATCATTTACGGCTTGTCCGACACCACCTGTGAAGCGCAGCGGGTGGCGGTCGGCATCGCCGACATGATAGGTGGCACCCTAGACACCACCACCTCCGTCTGCCATGGACCGTCCGGCATCGCCTTCGAGGCAGTGGGCGAATCGACCTCGACGCTGGGTGAGCTCAAGAACCGTGCCGACCTAATCGTATTCTGGGGCGGCAACCCGGCGGAATCGCATCCGCGGCTGTTCTCCCGCTACACCGTGACCTGCAAGGGCATGTACATTCCCAGAGGAAGGACGGATCGCACCATCGTGCTGGTGGACGTGCGCCGCACACCCAGCGCACCTGTGGCGGACATCTTCATCCAGGTAAAGCCACGCCGCGATTTCGAAGTGCTGTGGGCTCTGCGTGCGTTGGTGAAAGGCCGCAAGATCGACCCGTCCATCGAGCAGACAACCGGTGTGGCGCTCGCGACGCTGGAAGATCTGGCGGGGCGGATGAAGAGTTGCCGCTACGGCGCGTTGTTGTTCGGCATGGGGCTCACCATGACCCGCGGCCGGCATTTCAATTCCGGCGCCATTCTGGCGCTCGCCTCCGATCTGAACGCATTCACCCACTTCGTGGCCAAGCCGGTGCGCGGTCACGGCAATGTCACCGGCGCCGACAACGTGGTGTCCTGGCAGACCGGCTTTCCGTTTGCCGTCAATTTCGCCAAAGGTTATCCGCGCTTCAATCCCGGCGAGTTCACCACCGTCGATACCTTGGCGAGAGGTGAGGCGGATGCGGCGATGATCATCGCCGCCGATCCGGCCTCCAACTTTCCGCAGGCCGCCATCGAGCGGATGAAGCAGATCCCGGTGATCGTGCTCGATCCCAAGGAGTCCCATACCAGCCGTCTGGCGCGAGTCGCCTTCACCACCGCCACTTACGGCATCAACGTCGCGGGCACCGTCTACCGCATGGATGACGTGCCGATCACCCTGCGACCGGCGCTCGAGTCGCCTTATCCGAGCGACGAGCAAATTCTGAGGCGGCTCAGGACGCGGCTCAGGGAACTGCTGGGGGGCAATCGCGTGCCGGACAAAATGAGCTGGCCTGTGCCCGCTGCGGCTGCCTGAGCGCGGTATGGCCCCCGCGCTCCGGATAGTCAACGGCAAGCTCTACGATCCGGCCAACGGGATCGAGGGCGAGCCGCGCGACATTTGCGTGCAGGATGGGAAGATCGTCGCCAGCGTAGGGGAGGAGGCGAAGCGCATCGACGCCACAGGCCTGGTGGTGATGCCGGGCGGGGTAGACATCCACTGCCACATTGCCGGGCCGAAGGTGAATCTAGCGCGCAAGTTGCAGCCGGAAGATCACCGCCGCGATGTGCATCCGCGAACCAAATTTACCCGCTCCGGTGTCGGCGGCACGGTGCCTTCCACTTTCGCGACCGGCTATCGCTACGCGGCGATGGGCTATACCACCGCCATGGAGGCGGCCGCGCCGCCACTGGGGGCGCGCCATGTGCTCGAGGAGCTGCACGATACGCCGGTGATCGACAAGGGCTTCTACGTGCTGATGGGCAACAACGTGCTGCTCTACCAGTTGCTGCAGCAGGGCCGCAAGGACGAATTCAAGCAGGCGCTCGCGTGGTGGCTGAACGCCGCCAAGGCCTACGCACCGAAGCTCGTCAATCCAGGCGCTGACGCGATGTGGAAGGGAAGGCGCAACAGCAACATCGTCGACCTCGACGAGAAGATCGAAGGCTTCGATCTCACGCCGCGCAAGGTCATCGTGGCGATCGTCGAAGCGGCAAACGAACTGGGACTGCCGCATCCGGCGCACATTCACTGCAACAACCTGGGTCACTCGGGCAACTGGGAGACGACGCTCGAAACGATGCGCGCCTGTGAAGGCCTCAAGGTGCACCTGACCCACATCCAGTTCCACAGCTACGGCAGCGTCAAGGGCAAAGTGCGTGACAATCCCACCTCCAAGGCGCGGGAAATCAGCCAATACGTGAACAGCCATCCCAACGTGAGCGCCGATGTCGGCCAGGTGATGTTCGGCAAATCCACCAGCATGACCGCGGACGCGCCGCTCGCCTACATGCTGCGCCAGTTCGGCGGCCACAAGTGGGTCAATGCGGACACCGAACATGAGAGCGGCTGCGGCATCATTCCATTTGAATACCAGGACAAGATTTACACCCACGCGCTGCAATGGGCTATCGGATTGGAGCTGTTCCTGCTTTCCGAAGACCCGTGGCGCATGGTCTTTTCCACCGATCATCCCAACGGCGGCTCGTTCATGAGCTATCCGCGCCTGATTCGCCTGCTCATGGATAGGGAATACCGCAACGAGCAACTGAAGACGCTCAACCCCGATGTGGTTCGCGATACGCCCTTGGCTGACGGCCTCACTCGCGAATACAGCCTGCAGGAAATCGCCATCATCACCCGCGCCGGGCCGGCGCGGCTGCTGGGGCTCGCCGATAAGGGTCACCTGGGCGTCGGAGCCGATGCCGATATCACTATCTATGAGAACCATGCGGACAGGGAGCGCATGTTCGAAGCGCCCCGCTACGTCATCAAGGATGGCGAGCTGATTATCGAAGACCACGAATTCCGCGCCGACCACGCTGGCCGGGTGCTGCACGTGGCACCGCCCTACGAGGCGCAGATCGAAGAGGTGATCCGTCCGTTCTTCGAAGAGTTCTACAGCATCCGCTTCGCCAACTATGCGGTCGACGATCAGTACCTGCACCGCCATCAGGTTGTCGCCACGACTTCCCAATGAGTGCCCTGCGCCTGCATTCCACCGAAGTGGTAGATACCTTCGCCGAAGCCTTTGCCATGTGGGCGGCCCGGGTCATCATCACCGCAGAGACGGCGCGCTGGGCCATGGCTGCGGCGCGCTCGATGACCGGCTTCGCCACCTCGGTGATCGGTTGCAAGTGCGAGGCGGCCATCGAATGCGAACTGCCGGCTAACGAAACCCTGGATCGGCGCCCCGGGGTCGCGGTGCTGCTGTTCGCCATGGACCAGGAGGGCCTGGGCAGGCGGCTGATCGAGCGCATCGGGCAATCTGTGATGACCTGTCCCACGACGGCGTGCTACAACGGTCTGGACGGCGCGCACAAGGTCGTGGTGGGCGGCAAGCTGCGTTATTTTGGCGATGGTTATCAGAACAGCAAGCTGCTCGACGGTCGCCGCTTCTGGCGAGTGCCGGTGATGGATGGGGAGTTCGTGGTCGACGAGTGCTTCGGCGTACAGCCCGCGGTCGGCGGCGGCAATTTGCTCATTCTCGGCGCCAATCTGGCGCAGACGCTCGCCGCGACCGAAGCCGCAACTGCGGCGATGCGCAAAGTGCCGGGCGTGATCTTGCCGTTTCCCGACGGTGTGGTGAGAAGCGGCAGCAAGGTCGGCTCCAAGTACAAGTCGCTCATCGCCTCCACCAACGACGTCTATTGTCCCACCCTGCGCGCGGTTTCTCCGGGCACGCAGGTTCCCGATGCGGTGGGGTGCGTGCTGGAGATCGTTATCGACGGGCTGGACGTCGCGGCCGTCAAGGAAGCCATGCGCCGGGGTTTGCACGCGGCCGCGGCCACGGGGGTACTGCAGGTGTCTGCCGGCAACTACGGCGGCACCCTGGGTAAATACAAGATCGAGCTCGCCGCTTTGTTGAACGGGGCGGTATGAGCCTGACCTTGACTTTGCATACTGTGCCCGAGGTCCCGCTCGAGGCCGAAGCGCTCAGCCCCTACCGGGTTGCGGGCTTGAGTGGAATCGATGTGGCCAAGCTGCCGGTGATGCATGGCAATCGCTCCGCGGAGCTCGGTGATTTCTTTCGCGCCGTCGGCCGAGGCGACGGGGAGCTGCGCATCGAAGGGGACCTGGCGCGGGTGAAATTCATCGGCGCGGCGATGTCGGAAGGCCGCGTTGTGGTGGAGGGAACCGCCGGCATGCACCTGGGTGCGGGTATGAAGGGCGGCGAAATCGTCGTCGAAGGCAATTGCGGCGACTGGGTGGGTCCGGAGATGTCCGGCGGACGCATCGTGATCAAAGGCAACGCCGGTCACATGGTGGGCAGTGCCGTGCGCGGCAGCCTGTCGGGCATCAGCGGCGGAGAGATCATCGTCCACGGCAATGCCGGCAATGAGGCGGGCAGTGCGATGCGCCGCGGACTGATCGCCATCGGCGGCGATTGCGGTGATTTCGCCGGGGTGAACATGATTGCCGGGACGATCATCGTTCTGGGAACGCTTGGCTGGCGCTCGGGGGCAGGGATGAAGCGCGGCACCGTCGTGTCGATGCATGGCGCCGAGATGTTGCCGACGTTCAGCCGCGCCGGCAGCTATTCGCCGGTCTTCCTGCGTCTCTATCTGTTGCACCTGCGCGAGGTAGGCCTGCCCGTAGCCGACGAACACATAAACGGAATCTATCAGCGCTGGAGCGGTGATGCCGTGGAGACCAATCACGGCGAGATCCTGCTTCGGGAGCTGGGTTCGCGCCCATGAGTGAGCTCACTTTTACGCTGCGCAATCCACCGCCGTATCCCATAGACGTCTCTGCCCTGACGCCCGATAAGCTTGCGGGCAAGACGCCCGCCGCGATTGCCGCCCTGCCGCTGCGCTGCGGCAAGCACCGCGAACGGGTAGAGGACTTGTTCAGTCTATCCGGCGACGACCCCTCCGCCATTGTGATGGAGAACGGAGCCGGCAAGCTCAACCGCATCGGTGAGGATATGAGCCGCGGCAGCATCTTCGTGCATGGGAATGCGGGCGCATATCTCGGTTTCGGCATGCGCGGCGGCCGCATCGAGGTCAGCGGCAAGGCCGGGGCATTCACGGCGTGCGAAATGAGAAATGGCAGCGTTCTGGTCCGCGGCGACTGCGGTGATTTTCTCGGCGCGGCACTTCCCGGTGATCGGCTGGGCATGCGCGGCGGCACGGTGCTGATCGAAGGCAATGCGGGGGACCGTGTGGCCGACCAGATGCGCCGCGGCCAAATATTGGTTCGCGGCAACGCGGGTGATTATTGCGCCTCGCGCATGCGCGCCGGAACGGTGATCGTGCTGCAGGATGTGGCCAGAGCACCGGGTTTCGGCATGCAGCGCGGCACATTGCTCCTCGCCCGCCAGCCGCATCTCCCGGTGACCTTCAACGACTGCGGGACGCACACCTTCGCATTTTTGCGCCTCCTGCAGAAAGCCCTGGCCCTGCAAGGTGCCGCCTACGCGGGCTTCGTGCCTGGCATCAGGGTGCGCCGCTATGCTGGCGACATGGCGACCGGCGGCAAGGGAGAGATATTGGTCTACGAGTAGCGCGATTCGATCAGACGGAGCGGTTCCGAAACCTAAAGCACAAGCGCTGGGCGTCGTTTTGCCGACTTGGCCGCTTCCGGAAATGCGTCATGAATGCCCAGTACTGTTCCACTCAGCGCGCCCTCATAGCCGGGAAGCTTGCTCACCCTGGCACGGAAGACATCGCTGCTCATGATGTTTATTGCCTGCTCGACGGCCGGCAGACGCAGCGTTTCCTTGTCGCAAATGAAGAAATAGTTCTCCGTTGCGACGGGGATGAATTCGAGATTGAATTGCCGCGCGGCAGGCTCGACTCCCAGACCCACATCGGCCATGCCGCTCGCGATATACGCGGCGACAGCGGCATGGGTGAATTCGCCATTGTTGTAGCCAGAGATATTGCGCCCGTCGAGGCGTTCTTTCCTGAGCAGCAAGTCGAGCAGCATGCGCGTTCCCGAACCGGGTTGGCGATTGACGAACGTCACATTGCCGCGCTCCAGGTCTCGAGCCGAGCGAATATGTTTCGGATTGCCCGCCGCCACCATCAGGCCCTGCCTTCGCTTTGCCAAATGAATAAGCCGGTGTGCACGGGGTTTTAGCCAGCGCGCATAGTGCTCGAGTGCCGGAGCCTGAAATTCGCCGACCGGCACATGGAAACCGGCCAGGTCACAGCTCGCTTTTTGTAGCGAAGCCAACGCCTCGGCGCTGTCGCGGTATTTGAGATCGATCGGGATGTCCTGCTCGGCCAAGTAGTCGCGCAAGGTCTGGACCGCAAATCCGTGACTCGCGTGGATGCGCAGCACGACCTTGGCATCGCGGAGGGCTCGCTCGAGTTCGACTTCGACCTCCGAGGCGAGGCTATCGAGCGCCGGAGACAGACGCGCGGCGATGCGCCGATCCGCCCAGAGCAGCCTCTCGCCCAGCGAGGTGAGCGTGGCACCGCGGCCGCGTGACATGGCGACCAGCGGGGCGCCAAAAAGCTCCCTGCCGTCGCGTATCATGCCCCATGCATGTCGATACGAAACGCCGATCTTGCCGCATGCTTCCCTGAGATTGCCGGACTCATGAACGGTAGCGAGCAACACCAGTAGTTGCGGTAATAGCCGCTGCCGGGCGCCGGGACCCGTCACCTGCAGATGCGTACCGATGGAGATTTTTAACATATGTAAATCTTTGCATGTTGTACCTGACTCTGGCTAGTGTTATTTTTCTGGGCGGGCACCAATTACGCGGATACGGGCATATGCAAGAAATTGCATATGCGAGGCGATAGATTCGCACAAAATAAGGCGGAGGCATCAGGCATGGGCCGAGTAGCAATTCCAATTGTCCCAGAGAAAAAGGTCCGTTCGCAGGTGAAAGGGCGGGTGGACGATCCCCGTGCACTTGCCGAAGTACGCGCCTTGCTCGGGGACACGCCGCGCCATCGCGATCTGCTGATTGAATTCCTGCATCGCATACAGGACACCTACCGCTGCATTTCCGCGGCTCACATGGTGGCGCTCGCCACGGAGATGAAGCTCGCGATGACCGAGGTCTACGAAGTGGCGACTTTCTATGACCATTTCGATGTGGTGAAGGAAGGCGAGGCCGCACCGCCGGAGCTAACCGTGCGGGTCTGCGATACCTTGTCTTGCCGGATGGCGGGTGCCGATGAGTTGCTCTCCCGACTGAAACTCGCCCATGACCCGCACGTCCGGGTCATTCCTGCGCCTTGCATCGGACGCTGCCAACATGCACCCGCTGCGGTGGTAGGGCAGAATTGTATTGACTACGCCACCGTCGAGACTGTGTCTGCCGCTGTCAGCGCCGGCCAAAAGCGCGCGCAATTGCCCGATTATGTGGACGGCACTGAATACCGGCGCCAAGGCGGCTATCGGACCTGGCTTGCCTGTCTGAATGGTGAGCGGTCAGTCGAGGACGCGATCTCAGCCATGGAGCATTCCGGTCTGCGCGGTTTGGGCGGGGCGGGTTTTCCGGCTGGCCGCAAATGGCGCATCGTACGGGCTGAGGCGGCGCCACGCCTCATGGCGATCAACATCGACGAAGGTGAACCCGGCACTTTCAAGGATCGCCACTACCTCGAGCGCGATCCGCATCGTTTTCTGGAGGGCATGTTGATCGCTGCCTGGGCGGTCGACATTCAGGACATCTATATCTATCTGCGCGACGAGTATGCCGCGTGCCGCGAACTGCTTGCCCGGGAATTGGCCGCGCTGCAGGCTAATCCACCGGCCCCGCTGCCGCAGATTCATTTGCGGCGCGGCGCGGGAGCTTATATTTGCGGTGAAGAGTCGGCGATGATCGAATCCATCGAGGGTAAGCGCGGCATGCCCCGGCTGCGTCCGCCTTATGTGGCGCAAGTCGGCCTGTTCGATCGGCCGACGCTGGAGCACAACATGGAAACGCTCTACTGGGTGCGCGATATCCTGGAGAAGGGCGCCGAGTGGTTCGCCGGGCATGGGCGCAACGGGCGCAAGGGTCTGCGTTCGTTTTCGGTTTCCGGCCGCGTCCAGAAGCCCGGCGTGCATCTCGCGCCGGCGGGCATCAGCGTGCGCGAGCTCATCGCCGAATACTGCGGCGGCATGCTGCCGGGGCACGAGCTCTACGGCTATCTGCCGGGTGGTGCGTCGGGTGGGATCCTACCCGCTGCCCTCGGTGACGTCCCGCTCGACTTCGACACCTTGCAACCCTATGATTGCTTCATCGGTTCGGCGGCGGTGATCGTGCTATCGCAGCACGATAAAGCACGTGATGCGGCGCTCAACCTCATGCGATTCTTCTCCGATGAGTCGTGCGGGCAGTGTACGCCGTGCAGAGTAGGGACCGAGAAGGCGGTCGGTCTGATGGCTGCCGCGAAATGGAACCAGGCCTTACTTGAAGAGCTGTCGCAGGCGATGGCCGACGCTTCGATCTGCGGCCTGGGTCAGGCGGCCCCGAACCCGATCCGCTGCGTCATAAAATATTTTCCCCAGGAGTTGCAATGAGCGCGTTGAACCATCGAGGATCTCAGGCTGTCACGGAGCTTCAGGTCTCGGCGGCAGATAGTCTGGAGGCAGGACGATGAATGCCCGCGTCGAACACGTTCTCGAGCCTAAAACCATCGAGTTTACGCTCAATGGTAAAGCGGTCATTGGGCGGAGCGACGAGCTGATTATCGAAACGGCAAAAAAAAACGGCGTTGCCATTCCCCATCTTTGCTACAGCGAAGATATGCGCCCGGACGGCAACTGTCGCGCCTGCGTGGTCGAGATCAAAGGCGAACGCACGCTGGCGCCTTCCTGCTGCCGTTATCCGCAGGCCGGCATGGAGGTATCAAGCCAGAGCGCGCGTGCCCTGGGCTCTCAGAAGATGGTGCTCGAATTGCTGCTCTCCGACATGGGGGAGCAGCGCTATACCCCGGACAACAAGGTCGACTTGTGGGCAGGTCGGCTCGGTCTCGGATTGCCGCGCTTTGCGCCGCGCAGCCAACCCAAGGCGGACCTGTCGCATCCTGCCATGTCGGTGAATCTGGACGCGTGCATCCAATGCACGCGTTGTGTGCGTGCCTGTCGCGAAGAGCAGGTGAATGACGTGATAGGCTATGCCCATCGCAGTCACCATTCAGCCATCGTGTTCGATCTTGACGATCCGATGGGCACGAGCACATGCGTGGCCTGCGGTGAATGCGTGCAGGCCTGTCCGACCGGCGCGCTCGCCCCAGCGAACAACGCTTATCTGCAAGCGGTCGACAAGACGGTCGCCTCGGTCTGTCCCTATTGCGGAGTCGGTTGCCAGCTCACCTATCACGTGAGTGACAATCGCATCGTGCGCGTCGAAGGCCGTGATGGACCAGCCAATCACAGCCGCTTATGCGTGAAGGGGCGTTACGGCTTCGATTACGTCCACCACAAGCAGCGCCTGACCAAACCGCTAATCCGCAAGCCGGGCATGCCGAAGTCCGCGGATTTCGTCATGGACCCGAGCGATCCGCTATCCGTATTCCGAGAAGCGACTTGGGAGGAAGCGCTCGAGCTGGCGGGTAGCACGTTGAAGCGCATTCGCGATACTAAAGGCCAGACGGCTTTGGCGGGATTCGGCTCGGCCAAGGGTTCCAACGAAGAGGCGTATCTGTTTCAAAAGCTGGTGCGCACCGGCTTCGGTTCCAACAATGTCGACCACTGCACGCGCCTGTGTCACGCCTCATCGGTGGCGGCCCTGCTGGAAGGTATCGGCTCAGGGGCAGTGTCCAACCCGGTGATGGACGTGTTGAAAGCCGACGTCGTGTTTTTGATCGGGGCGAATCCCACTGTCAACCATCCCGTCGCTGCGACCTGGATCAAGAATGCCGTGAAGAACGGCACCAGGCTGATTGTCGCCGATCCGCGCCGTTCCGAACTCGCACGTATCGCCGAACACTATCTGCAGTTCAAACCCGACACCGACGTCGCCATGCTGAATTCCTTGATGCACACTATCGTGCACGAAGGGCTGGTGGATGAGCGTTTCATCGCGAGTCGTACCATCGGTTACGACGAGCTGAAGAAAAATGTCGAGGGCTACAGTCCGGAAGCCATGGCGCCGGTGTGCGGTATTGCGGCCGAGACGCTCAAGCAGGTGGCGCGCATGTACGCGTCCTCCGAGGCCTCGATGATCCTCTGGGGCATGGGCATTTCCCAGCACGTACATGGGACCGACAATGCGCGTTGCCTGATTGCATTGGCGATGATGACTGGGCAGGTCGGGCGTCCGGGTACCGGGCTCCATCCGCTGCGCGGCCAGAACAACGTCCAGGGGGCCAGCGATTCCGGCCTGATCCCGATGATGTTCCCCGACTACATGCGAGTGGACGACGCAGAAGCGAGAACCCGGTTCGAAGCCTTGTGGGGTATGCAGCTCGATCCCAAACCGGGCCTGACCGTGGTCGAGATCATGGACGCAGTGCATCACGGGCACATTACCGGAATGTACGTCATGGGCGAGAATCCGGCGATGTCGGACCCGGATGTGCAGCATGCCCGACAGGCCCTCGCGGACTTGGAAATACTGGTCGTACAGGATATTTTCCTTACCGAGACTGCCTATCTCGCGGACGTGATTTTCCCGGCCTCCGCATTCCCGGAGAAGACCGGTACGTTTACCAATACCGACCGTACGGTGCAGCTTGGCCGTAAAGCCCTCGAGTCGCCGGGGGACGCGCGCCAGGATCTGTGGATCATCGTCGAATTGGCGAAGCGGCTGGGACTCGATTGGAAGTACACTCATCCCAGCGAAGTGTTCGCGGAGATGCGCAAGGCCATGCCATCGATCGCCGGAATTACCTGGGAGCGCCTGGAACAGGAGCACGCGGTCACTTATCCTTGCGAGCAAGAGGGTGACCCCGGTGAGTCCGTCGTATTCACCGAGGACTTCCCCACCGCCAGCGGGCGCGGAAAATTCGTCCCTGCCGATATCATTCCGGCCGCCGAAAAGCCGGACGCCGCCTATCCCTTTGTGCTGATCACAGGCCGACAGCTCGAGCACTGGCACACCGGAAGCATGACTCGGCGCGCCAGCGTGCTGGACGCGATCGAACCATACGCCGTTGCCTCCCTGCATCCGCTCGATCTCGATGGCCTGGGTGTGCAGCCGGGTGAAGTGCTGTCCGTGGAATCGCGGCGCGGCAAGGTTGCGCTTTACGCCCGTGCCGACGCTGGTACGCCACGCGGCGCGGTCTTTATTCCCTTCGCCTACTACGAAGCGGCGGCGAATATTCTCACCAATCCGGTGCTCGATCCGTTTGGCAAAATCCCCGAGTTCAAGTATTGCGCCGTGCGGGTGTCCAAGGGAGGTGAGGTGCGGGCAATCAGCAGTTTCGGGGGCGGGCAGGTATTAGCCGAGGCGCATTAGCGAACTATCGCGAGGAAATTATGGAACGGCCTGAGATCGGCAAGGTATACAGCGAGGAGGAAGTGAAGGCGAAACTCGCCGCCGAACTACCGCACTGGTTCTACGAGGACGGCTGGATTCGCCGCAAGTACAAAACCAGCGGGTGGAAGGGAACGCTGATGGTCGTCAACACGGTGGGCCACCTCGCGGAGGCCGCTTGGCATCATCCCGACCTGACCGTTTCCTACGCCTTCGTGATCGTCAAGCTGGTGAGCCACGATGCCAAAGGGATTACCGATCGCGATTTTACCTTGGCGCACAAGATCGAGAGCGTCGTTCAGTGGCAGCCGGGTAAGGAAGGCGGTGCGCTGCAAGGCACGCCGAATGATGACGCGCGGTTCAAGTACATCAAGTACGACGAGTAAGCGGTCTAGATTGTCGCCGTCATCCGCGCTCCTTCGCTAGCAGGGCGTGCGAGCCACCGGAGCGTTGCTCCCTAATGAGGTCATGAACCGGCCAACGGCATGAGTCGCTCGCGGAGCCGATGCCATGCATATCGAGCGGAAGAAGATAAATAACTATGGGGTGATGGTGGCCGCCGTGGCTAGCCTCTGCCTGGTTCTGTGGCTGGGCGCGCTACCCCTACAAGCGTTGCCCCCGCCAATTGGATCGGCGGCGGTCCAGTTTGCGGAAGGTGCGCGGCAGACCGTTGCGCTCACCCTAGTCTCGGCAGGCGTGGGGTTGCTGTTGGGGATTGCGGTGGCGCTGGGCAAGCTGTCGCGCCATCCCGTCCTTCGCTATCCTTCCAAGATGTATGTCTGGGTGATCCGCGGCACGCCCCTGCTGGTGCAGATCCTGTTTGTTTATTTGGCGCTGCCGTCGGTTTTTCCCCAACTCAGGTTGTCGGACTTCAATTCTGCAGTGATCGCTCTTGCTTTGAACGTTGGCGCCTACAACGCCGAGGCCGTGCGCGGGGGGATTCTCGCCATTTCCAGGGGCCAGGTGGACGCTGCCCGCTCGCTCGGACTATCATCTTACGATGCCTTCCGCCACGTCACGCTGCCACAAGCTATGCGGATCAGCTTGCCCTCTTTGGTGAACAATCTGATCGGCCTGCTCAAGGATTCGAGCCTCGCCTATGCCATCGGCGTGGTTGAACTCACGATGGTTGGCAACCGGGTACAGGCGGAGAGCTTTCAACCTGTACCCGTATTCGTGACCGTCGCCGCCATCTATCTAGTCCTGACCACGACCCTCACCTGGTTCTCCGACGCTTTGGAGAGCCAACTCGGTCGGCATCGAGCTTGACTACGGTTTGATCTCGCTCAACTCGTGTTGTAACCGGGTAATTCGCGTTGTGCGTGCTATACCGAACCTATGGCAACGGACTAACCGAAGACCTCGGCCTGAGGGGTTTCGGCTGATCGGGATGGGCGGGTACTCGCCAACCAGCGTTCTAACGAATCCGCCCGGGGGCCGCTGCCAAGCAAACTTTTCAGGGCGAACATGATGCGTAGCTCAGGACCGAGCCAAAATTCCGAACAGCCAGGCTTGGCGTTCGTCTCCACCGCCTCCGAGCAAGCGAGCCGGATAGCGTTTGCGCCTGCCCGCGAAAATCCCTCAACAGCGCCGGCACATGCGGCTTACTTCGAGCTTATGCCCGTCGAAAAGGTCATGCCGCTCGCCTCCAAGGAACGCCAAACCCCGGATGTGCAGGAAGCCGGCGTAGCGCTTGAGTCAGCTCCACCCTTGCCGCCAAGTGCCGTGCGTGAACTCCATTCGAAACTGGCGCCCGCGGGGCGAGCGGTGTGGCTGCTGGCAACGGTCGCTTCGGCGGTCGCGGCACTGGTAGTGAGCGGTTTTGCGCTGATTTCACTTCTGCGAGTCGGTCCAGCTCCGACGCTCGCTGGAGCGGTGCTAAAGCAGGAACCAGTTTCCAGCGCAGCGACTATCGCAGCACCCCCGCCCGTGCTTCTGGCCCCGGCGCGGCCGGCATCGGTTGGGACCACCGATCCTCAGACGGCGAATTTGGCCGCCAAGATTCCCGATGCGCCCATCAAAGCGAAGCTCGCGGAGCGCCGGTTGGCCAGTAACGCCCTACCTGTGACCGGTACCTTGCAATTGGCCGTCAAACCCTGGGGGCACGTCGTGGTCGACGGGGTAACTGTTGGAGTGACACCGCCGCTAAAGCGACTGCCCCTGCTCCAGGGACAGCACAAGGTACAGATCGAGAATCCGGGGTTTGCGACCTATTTGACCCGCATTGAGGTTCGCAAGGACGATGCTGTAACGGTAACCTACGAGTTCAAGTAGGTGCGCCGCGCCGTCTGAAGTTCGGCCCACCTCAGGGGCTGTTCACTTCTTTGCTGTTCAACGATCGATTCCTGCGCGCTCGTCGTGCTGCCCTGCGATGGCAATTTATCCAACGCGAGACTCGATTCCCGTCACTGTCGCGCAGCTCGAGTTCTTTGAGCTCATTCTCTGCGACCAAGCCCAAGGTTATCTGCAGGCGGTTACGGCCGACGCGGCTCCCGTCAAACTTGCCCGGTTCAGGTGTACCCGAATCCTCTAGCTTAGCTAAGCTAGTGTTTAATTGCGTAAGTTTGCGATTGTATTGCGCAGTTGCGAGCCTTTGACTTCACGCTTCCTCCAGACGAACGGATGAGCATTTGGATTGT
>Ga0209118_1000192_pt1 | contig 40114 bp, 34 predicted proteins | sample BlaSpr_A8_Ref_M1_FD_187988 | JGI IMG/M metagenome (GOLD analysis project Ga0209118, IMG submission 187988) | Forest soil microbial communities from Thunder Bay, Ontario, Canada - Black Spruce, Ontario site 2_A8_Ref_M1 (SPAdes) (version 2) | ecosystem: Environmental > Terrestrial > Soil > Boreal... | reverse complement strand
GGAGGCACGTCGACCTGCTCCTATCCCGGAAGCTCAGGATGTGGCGTCGCTTTCAAGTTGACGCCCTAAGGCATAGAGCGGTAGTTGGCGATAAATCGCCATTTCACTCATTGACCGGGTTGAGGCTGGTTGTGAGTGCTATGGCCTGTGGGTGTTGAAAAAGTCAATGTGATTAGCAAGCGGAGCGGTAGCAGAAATGTGGTAAAGGAAGCAGTCCTTGCCATGCTGTGCTGGATCACCATTCTCCGAGGCGTGGTAATCACTTCATGGCCGCGATGACAATGCCCTGCCAGGTAAAGGACGCCAGCACCCTCGAAAAACATCACCCGGTAATCAGATCAAAGCGGAAATCGTAGTCTGGAACCATGGTGCATATCTGGAAAACATCGTGGTCACAACGCCCGCGGACGCGCCCGAAAAATAACAGAACGTGAATGGAGGCCGGGCATCCCACAGGGCAGGACGGGCCAGAGGCTCGTCCTCCATTCTCCTGAACTAGTGTTTGACCCCGCCCCGGCATGCCCCCTAAGATGGACGCTCTAGTCGATTTTCTTCGCATGATCCGCCAATCATGATCGACCAACGATGATCGGCCAAACCATCTCGCATTACCGCATCACCGGCCGCTTGGGCAGCGGTGGGATGGGAATCGTTTACGAAGCCCAGGATCTCACCCTCGGCCGCCGCGTGGCCCTCAAGTTCCTTCCTCCCCAACTGGCCCGCGATGCCGCCGCCCTCGACCGCTTCCTGCTGGAAGCTCGCGCCGCCTCGGCCCTGAATCACCCCAACATCTGCACCATTTACGCCGTGGAAAACGACGGCGACCAGTCTTTCATCGCGATGGAGTTACTCGAGGGCCAGAGCCTCGACGCCAAACTGGACAGCGGCCCCCTATCGCTCGACCGCTTGCTCGACGTCAGCATTCAACTGGCGGACGCGCTCGACGCAGCACATGCGAAAGGCATCGTCCATCGCGACATCAAGCCCGCGAACATCTTCATGACCCAGCGGAGCCAGGTGAAGGTCCTCGACTTCGGCCTGGCCAAGCTCACGCGCGCAACCGAAATGGCCACTGAGACGATTGGCGTCACTCAGGATGGTCTGCGCACGGCCAGCCTTACCAGCCCAGGCAGCACGGTCGGCACTGTCGCCTACATGTCACCGGAGCAGGCTCGCGGCGAAGCACTCGATGGCCGCACCGATCTTTTCTCTTTAGGAACCGTGATCTATCAGATGGCCACTGGACGTATGCCTTTCCCCGGCAACACCTCGGCTGTAATCTTCAACGCCATCCTGGAACGCGATCCCGTCCCCGTAGGGCAACTCAATCCCCAGCTCCGGCCCAAGCTTCAGGAACTCATCGACAAACTGCTGGAGAAAGATCGCGACCTGCGTTACCAGTCCGCCGCTGATTTACGGGGCGATCTCAAACGTCTCAAGCGAGATACGGAGTCAGGCCGCAAACCCGCGCACACGCTGCCTTCGGTGTCTATCGCTGCTCCGCCCAATGAATCTCAGGCGGTCTCGCCGCGTTCCAGCAGCTCCGCGGTCGCTGCGGCAGCACGCCAGCATAAACTCGGAACTGGCCTCGCCACCCTCATTGGCATCGTTCTGCTCGTGGCCGCCGGGTACGGCATTTACGCTTTGATTAACCGTAACCGTACCGTTCCTTTTCAAAGCATCTCCATCAAGAAGATTACGGAAACTGGCAAAGCCGCACTGGTAGCAATCTCGCCCGACGGCAAGTACATCCTGAACGTTGTCCGGGACGCCGGCCAGGAAAGCCTGTGGCTGCGCAACCTTCCCACCAACAGCGACACTCAGGTCATCCCGCCGGCAGAAGTGAATTACGCACACTTGCGCTTTTCTCCCGATGGCAACTACATCTACTTCACGCGCAGCGAACCCGGCAGCACCGAACTGCAATATCTCTACCGCGCCCCGGTGCTCGGCGGCACTCCACAGAAGCTGGTCACCGACATTGACTCCAACGTCACCTTCTCGCCCGACGGACGGCAGATCGCCTATTTTCGTTTCAACAATCCCGAACCTGGCAAAGAACGCCTCCTCCTCCTCCCTGCCGACGGCGGCAACGAGAAGCTCTTATACAGCGGGTCTGCCGATAGCGGGTTGCAAGATCCCGCATGGTCTCCCGATGGCAAGACGATCGTCTGCATGGTGCTCCAGCCCGGCACTGCTCTCGGCGGGCTGGTAGCACTCGACATTGCCACCGGAAAGCAGCGCCTGTTTTTTATCTCCGATTCCAGCATCGTGCAGCGCCCCGTCTGGATGTCGGATGGCAGCGGCCTGCTCGCCCTCTCCACTCAGACCCGCAGTCAGATCATCTTTGTCTCCTACCCTGACGGGAAATCTCACGCCGTCACCCGCGACACCAACAATTATTCCGATCCCAGCATTGCCGCCGACGGACACAATCTGGCTACCGTTCTAAGCGAGGGCCACTGGAACCTGTTCACCATGCCGGCCGCAGCTTCAGCCGCCAGCCAGCTCCGTCAGGTCACCTCCGGCGCTCCTTTGTACCACTTCAGTTGGACCCGCGACTCCCACTTGGTGAGGGATTCGGAATCCGGGCTTAGCCTTCTCGACCCAGACACTGGGAGTGCCACGCCCTTGCATACTACCGAGGGCACCTGGGACAACGACCCCTCTGCCTGCGCCGATGGCCGCTACCTCGTTTTCACCAGCGGACTCACGCAAGGAAAGAAAGTGCTGAACATCTGGCGCATGGATGCGTCCGGCGGAAACCTCAAACAGCTCTCGGATGGCAAAGTGGACAGATTCCCGGTCTGCTCGCCCGATGGGCGTTGGGTGCTCTACGAGGATGGCTCCAGTGGCGGCCGGCTGGTAAGGATTTCAATCGATGGCGGCAAGCCCGAGAGAATTTCGGACGAGCTTGCGGCCAATGGCTTCGACATTTCTCCCGACTCAAAGACCGTCGCTTTCGCAGCCTTTGGACATCTTGATGAGCATGTAGAGAAGCTCACGTTGCTTTCGGCCGATTCTGATCAAGTCTTGAAGACCCTGAATTTCGAACGACCGCGAAGTGGCCCCATCCGCTTCTCCCGGGACGCCAAAGCTGTCGTCTACCCGTTCCGCCACGGCGGAATCGATGACCTCTGGTTGCAAGCGCTCGATGGCTCTTCCGGAAAACAAATCACTGATTTCAAATCAGAACACATCATCGACTTTCACTGGTCCTTCGACGGCAGCAAGTTGGGCGTGATCCGCGGCCATACCGATTCCGACGTCGTCCTCATCCGCGACTCACAACCCTAGCCGGTTTTTATCTGCAAGCCCTCGGCACTGCAGTTAACCCAGCCGGATCGGAACCGTTTTTCACCACCTTGAACGGAGAGCCAGGAACCTCTTTCACCGTGTCTCCATTCGCCGCCAGCACACCGACAGACTCCGGGTTGCTCTGCCTCTGCTCTGACACGAAAATGTCCCGACCATTCGCCCCCGTTGCCAGCCCCAATGCATACAGGCCGGGCTTGTTGAGCTTAACCGTGCTGTCGTAGGTCAGAGCCCCGTTGGAACCCACGAAAAGTGTCGTGATCTGGTTCGACATTGTGTTGCTCACGTACAGATGCTTCCCATCAACGCTAAGCAGCACGTTGTCGGAACTCTGGCCGTTGCTGTTGGTAAAGTTGTCGAACTCCTTTAGCGATCCGGTCGAGCTGATGCTGAACGCTTCCACTTGCGTGTTCGCTGCCGCATCGCCAAAGTACGCAGTGGTGCTATCGCAACTGACCTCTACGCCCGCCGCAGACCCGTGGGGGTTGAAAGGACCGAGCTCGGTTAGACTCCCGGTGGTGTAATCGATCTGGAAAGAATCGACCGGCCCGATGTAAGCGGCAATCAGGTATTTCTTATCAGGCGTGACTTTCATGCCCGCTGGTGAACCGGGAACGGTGACCGTGGTTAGAAGTTTGAGCGAGCAACGGGAGTCGATTCGTAAAACGGATATGCTGTTGTTGTTGGTGTTGCCTGCGAACAGAAGAGAGCCCCCCGCCGCCAGCCCCACCCCAGAATGCTGGGCGCCGCTCCCTCCATCCGGGAATGGAGAGCCCTTAACCACCGCCAAAGTTCCGTCGAACAGATTCAGCTGATACGCGGCGATCGTGCTGTCTCCCCCATTCGAAACAAACAGACAGCTCCCCAGCACGGTTTTCGCAGACGTTATCGGGGACAGCGCGAAGTAACTGCTGCCTGCACTTTTCCCGCCCGTCGGGTAGGTCTTGATCACCTTCACCACACCCTTCGCACTCACGGTTAGGGCGGTTGTACTGTTTCCCCCGCCAGCCACGTTATCGTTGGTATAAATATACTGTTGAGCCTGCGCGTTGGCCGCACACAGTACCAGGACCGCTCCCCCCAAAGAAAGCACCTGCAACGGTTTTAGCAAGCTCTTCATGTTCTCCCTCGCGTTCCTGATTCTGCTTGCGGCTCGTGTAGGCACGGGCGTCCTCCAACAGATTCGTACCCGAGCCAGACACAAAACTCTCCAGCTCCAGCACAACCACGAGAGCTAAACAGGCGGAGCGTTGGAAAAGGGGAAGGGCAACGCGCCACACACGCCAAGTGAACCGGCGCGACTCAGAACCTATTACAGACGGACAGCCCTGTCAATGGTGTCGTCCTGCGGGAGAAGAAAGTCCTGTCAAGAACTAAGGGCGGCCTGGTGAGCCGCCCGGTCTTGAAGATTTGTAAGTGGTTTATGCCGGCTTGACGTTCTCGGCTTGCCACCCCTTGGGGCCCTTTACCACATCGAACTGCACTTGCTGGCCTTCCTGCAGACTGCGGAATCCGCCCGCTTGAATCGCCGAGAAGTGTACAAACACGTCCTCGCCGCTCTGGCGGCTGATAAAACCATAGCCCTTGGCGTCGTTAAACCACTTTACTGTTCCTGTTTCCATGATGTTGCTCGATTCCTTTTTTTGTCAGATATGCGCTGTGTCAATCGCAGAACTTCTGCAGGCAGGTCACGCTGCTGTCGCGGGAGTTGCTGAAAAACTGCAAAGAACTGCAAAGATCAAACGCAGCAGAATTGTACCTCAGATGTTCCTGAAATTGCCAAGACAATTCACTGTCGGCAGAATAAGTAGCAATGCATCAATAACTTACAACCACAGGAGGAACCGAACAGAGTTCAGCAAATCCCACAAGCACGTGTACCGCGGGCACCCCCGCCCGCGTCTTTGTGAGCTGAGCAACGCGGGGGTCAAGCATATTCGGCCGACTTACCCACTTCCCCACTGGAAACTTTTCCCACTTCACTGCATTATGGAGACATGGGTCTCCGCCATTTTACGATTCTGCTCCTGCTTTCCTCCCTCGCATTCGCCGACATCGTCGAAGACGTTCGCACCGCGCTCGCGCAGAGGAATTTCTCCTTAGCCGATTCCGAACTGCAAAAATACCGCACTCAACATGGTGTCGATCCCGCGTACCTCGAGGCTCTCTCCTGGACCGCGCGCGAAGCCCTGGCCGCCAACCAACTCGAACAGGCTGACACCGCAGCCAAGCAGACCGAGACCCTGGCCCGCCAGCAACTGCAGAAGCGATCCCTCGACGCCGAGCCACACCTGCCCATCGCGCTCGGCGCCGCGCTCGAAGTCCAGGCCCAGGTTCTCGCCGCCCATGGACAGAACCGCCAGGCCGCAGCCCTGCTTCAGCAAGCTCTGGTGTCCTACCGCAACACGTCGATCAGCCCGCGCCTGCACAAGAATCTGAACCTGCTCAGCCTTACCGCACAACCCGCTCTGCCGCTCAGTACCGAGGAGTATCTCGGCGCACGCCCCGTTCCCCTCAGCCAGCTCAAAGGTTCCCCGGTTCTTCTATTCTTCTGGGCCCACTGGTGCGGAGACTGTAAGTACGAAGGCCCAATCATTAGCCGCCTGAGTTCCGAGTTCGCTCCCAAAGGCCTGGCCGTCCTCGCTCCCACCCAGCTCTACGGATACGCGGCCAAAGGAGAAGATGCCAAGCCCAAAGATGAGATCGCCTACATCGGACAAGTCTGGCAGCAATACTATCCCGCACTGCAAAGCGTCCCAGTTCCCATCAGCAAAACCAACTTCACGAACTACGGCGCCAGCACCACCCCGACGCTAGTCCTGGTCGACCGCAAGGGCCGCGTCGCGTTGTACCACCCCGGCCTGATGCAATACGAAGACCTCCGCGCCGCCATCGAAAAAACATTGGCTGACTAAAGGCAAATGTGGCCTGGGCGCCCTCGCGGCCACTCGGTGGATATTTACTCACAGGCCGTATATCCTCGTGACGATGTTTACCGGATAGTACAAGGTACATACCAAAAAACGCGTTCTCTTGCCAGATCTATGAAAACAAAGGTTAGAGATACCCTCGTAAAATATCCCTTCTAAAGGACTTCTAAAGGAGGGAACATCCCGAGCTTCTATGCTCCGTAAGCCTATGAAAACATGAAGCAAGTTGCGGGTGCCCTATAAAATATCCCCTCTAAAGGACTTAGCGGGGACGTCCTTGGAGGGAGGTAGGTCGCTTTTGTGAGGGGGACGCGCCTATCTGGAGTGCCCTCGAGTCAAAACCGAATTTTCGTCTGAAAAGAGTTGACAAGCCAACCAGTCAGGCTAAAATACCGCCAATTTCCGGCAAACTTCACCTCAGCCTTGCCAGGTTGACCGTGATCGCCCCCGGGTTTATGACTTCAATTCCGCCGTCACAACCCTCCGAGAACAGAAGCACCATGAATGAGTGTAAGCATCCGCGCGTGCAGATTGTGGCTCGCGAGGAAGACGTCGAATTCGTCGAATGCCTTGAGTGCGGCGACATCTTCGAATCTAGTGAGTTTGAGGACATGATCATCGCAGACACCAGGCTGAAGAACGAATCCTGAAGACACTTCCCCTTCATCTGCGGATGATGTTTCGCCGTGAGCCGCTAGCGCGCTCGGGGAGAGGCAAAAGTGTGTTCTGGCCACGCGGGACAACGAGAATCGAAGAGAATGAGGAGTGACGAAGGTAATCTTCCACGGGGAGTTTCCCTTGTTTGCGCTATTTACAGTTTGTTAGTGTCAGCCTGGGAACAATTGCCCACGGAGAGGTCATGTCAGTTGTGGCTTTGGTTGTCGACGACTCCATGCTCATTCGGCACACCGTGTGCCGCTTTCTTGAGGAGCGTGGCTTTGCCGTGGAGTCAGCGACCAACGGACAAGAGGCACTCGAAGCGCTCAAGAGAGCGCGGCCGGACATTATCATTACCGATATTCAGATGCCCAAGATGAGCGGCAGCGAGCTCATTACGGCGGTAAAAAGCGAACCCGCTCTGGCTGGTATTCCGATCGTGATCGTCGCCGGCAAACAGAGTGGTTTCGAGCAAACGGAAAAGCGCGCCAACTTCACCATATTCAAAGATATTAATATCGAGGATCAACTTGCCAAGGCGCTCCAGGCGGTCTTGGGTGTCAAAGTAGCCAAAGCGCAGGCAGCGAAAAGCAGCACTTAGCATTCAGCGGTTAGCGTTCAGCCACGGATGTACATCGCGCCAGAGACGAGAACCTGGGGCTAAGTGCTGAATGCTGAATGCTATGTGCTAGAGGCTGTCTCACTTCAACACCATTCCTGCTTCCGCTGAGAAATCCATGGGCGCAAAATCGCGAGCCAGAAACTTAGGATAGGCTGCGGCTGCAATCATCGCGGCGTTGTCCGTCGACAGCGGACGCGAAGGGAAACACACAGACAAGCCTTCTCCGGCGGCGTCTTTCTCGAATTGCTGACGCAATTCCTGATTCGCCGCTACGCCCCCGGTGATGAACAACGTAGCGACATCATGGGCACGAGCTGCAGCCAGAGTCTTTCCCGCCAGGTCTTCTACCATCGCTCGCTGGAATGAAGCCACAAGGTCGAGCGTCTGTTTGTCGCAATGGAATAGATAGTCTTCGAGCTTGGGTTGCGGGATCTCCGAAAGCGCTTTACGCCGTTCGGCGATTGAACTTTGCAGGTTGTGAGTCTCGACGTAGCGCAGAACGGCGGTCTTGATCCCGCTATAGGAGAAATCAAAGCGTGGGCCATCATAAGTCCGCGCGGCATTTCGGTCATTGCGATCTCTGTGCTTGAGCTGCGAAGGCGGAAACTTCACGGCATGAGGATCACCGTGAGTGGAGAGCTTGTCGATGATGGGTCCGCCGGGGTATCCGAGACCGAGCAGCTTTGCGACTTTGTCGAAAGCTTCTCCGGCAGCGTCATCGCGGGTGTGGCCGATGTTCTGGTAGGACCAACTGTTGTATTGCCGCTCGGCCAAATAAAGATGGGTGTGGCCGCCGGACACGACCAGCGCCAGCACGGGGAACCGCAGATCCTGATTTCCTTTCCGACGCTCCTCCAGCAGAACAGCATGGATGTGGCCTTCGAGATGGTTCACCGCGATGAGCGGCTTGTCGAGAGCAAAGGCGATCGCCTTGGCATAGCTGATACCGACGAGGAGTGCGCCAGCGAGCCCGGGCCCCTGAGTGACGGCCACCGCGTCGACGGATTGGTAAGTCTGTCCGGCATCGGCCAACGCCGTGCGGACGACCGGCACGATCGCGCGCAGATGCTCCCGAGATGCCAACTCGGGCACCACTCCGCCGTAAGGCTGGTGCGTGGCGATCTGCGAGAACACAACGTTGGAAACGATCTGTTCACCCGAGCGCACCACCGCCGCCGCTGTCTCGTCGCACGAGCTTTCGATGCCGAGGATGTAGGCGTCGGGCATAAGCCATATATTATCTGCTAGAGCCCCATCACGGCTGCCATGCTCAAAGACTTTGCCATCTCGATCGTCCGCACCTTGCGGGAGCGCGGCTACAAAGCCTACCTGGTTGGCGGCTGCGTGCGCGATCTGCTGCTAGGTCGCGAGCCAGCCGATTACGACGTCACTACCGACGCGACCCCCGACGAGGTCATGCGCATCTTTCCCGATACCTACGCGGTGGGTGCGCAGTTCGGGGTCGTGCTGGTTCCGCTGCCTGAAAGAGACGTTGCAAGCAACGTCTGTACAGAAACGTCTGGCGGTAGAGACGTAGCTGGCTACGTCTCCGCGAAGGCCAACGTGGTTGAGGTGGCCACGTTTCGCAGCGACATCGGATACAGCGACGGCCGTCATCCTGACCAGGTTCGATTCAGCAAAGATCCGCGGGAAGATGTGGAGCGCCGCGATTTCACTGTTAACGGCCTGCTGCTCGATCCGGTCACGAACCAGGTGCTAGATTTCGTCGGCGGACGCAAGGATCTCGAAGCCGGGATCATTCGAACCATTGGCAACCCTGAGCTTCGTTTTGCTGAGGACAAACTCCGCATGCTGCGAGCGGTCCGCTTCGCGGCGCGTTTCGGCTACGCCATTGAGCCCAAAACGTTTCGGGCAATTCAAAAGCTGGCATCGCAGATTGGTCAAGTGTCGCGGGAGCGCGTGCGAGATGAGCTTAGCAAGATGCTCACGGAAGGCCACGCACGCCAAGCTTTTCTTCTTCTCGACGAAACCGGATTGCTGCACGAAGTTTTGCCCGAAATCGAAGCGATGAAAGGAGTTGAGCAGCCGCCGCAGTTTCATCCTGAAGGCGATGTGTTTGTACACACCCTGCTTTTACTCGACAAATTGCCGCATCCCTGTCCGATCACTCTGGCTTGGGGTGCGTTGCTGCACGATGTGGGCAAGCCTGCCACCTTTCGAGTAGCTCCCGACCGCATCCGTTTTGATGGGCACGTCGATGTCGGCGTCAAGATCGCAGAAGAAATCTGCGGCCGTCTGCGCTTCTCCCATGACGACACCGACCAAATTCTCGCGCTTGTCGACAACCATATGCGCTTCGCGCACGTACAGCAGATGAAGGAATCCACGTTCAAGAGATTTGTGAGGATGCCGCGCTTCGACGAACATCTGCAATTGCATCGGATGGATTGTCAATCCGGCCACGGAGATCTCACCTCGTACAATTTCACGCGCGAGAAGATGGCTTCCATGCCGCCGGAAATCATGCGGCCAGCGCCCCTGATCACCGGAGACGACTTGATCGCAGCCGGCTACCAACCTGGGCCGCAGTTCAAGGAAATTCTTTCAGCGGTGGAGGATGGACAACTGGAAGGACGCCTACGCGGTAGCGACGAAGCTATGGCGTTTGTGAGGAGCGAGTTTCCGGCCAGCGGGTAGAGCAGCTGCCATCGAGCCCAGCTCGAGCACTTGCACCAAAAAAGGTGCAAAATGTGCTTTTAGCCAAAATCTTGTCAAGCCCCCGCGGGAGGCCAAATTTGCTTAAGTCACTGCAAACAATGGAAATATATTGTTGGAAAGTATGGCGTGTTTACCCTATCGAAACTGCTATTCTGGAAATAGAGTAGATAAAGAAGCTTTGAACGAATTGAGTTTGTGCTGGACGGCCTACCGAAAAATGCGGCTGGGAATGCCCGCGCCACACCACGATGAAAGTCACGGGAGAAGACGTCGCCTACGTCGCAGACTTGGCAAATCTGGGGTTGACGGAAGACGAACGCGGGCTCTTGTTGCGTGATCTTAACTCGATTCTCGAATACATCGATCGGCTGAACCAGTTGGACACGACAGACGTGCCGCCGATGGCACAGGTGTGGGACAGGTACGCGGTTGACCAGTCGAAAACTGGGAGCGCGAGCTTTGCTTACGCCAGCCGCGAAGACGTTCACGAAGGTCTTCGAAAATCACTGCCCCATGATTTAGCTTTGCAAAACGCACCCGATTCGGACGGAACGTTCTTCAAAGTGCCCAAAGTGATCGAGAGATAGACCCTTGGTTCGTGGCTAGTTTTGATTTCCATGGACAACGAATCATCCAGGCAATAGTCACCTCTTTTATGGACTTGAATTCACTGACAATCGATGCAACTCGCTCCGCTGTGCAGGAGCTCAAAACCACGGCGACGGCGCTAGCAGAGGCGTTCTACTCCAAGATCGAGAAGGATGACCCACAGATTGGCGCATACCTCACACTTTCCAAAGATCGCGCGCTGGAACAGGCAGCGCGGATGGATTCGCTGGCTGCAAAGGGCGAGGAACTTCCGCCGCTGGGCGGTGTTCCGGTTGGCATCAAGGATGTGATGGTGACGCGCGGTGTTCGCACCACGGCCGGCTCGAAGATTCTGGGCAACTATATTCCACCGTATGACTGCACGGCAGTGGCTCGCATGGAAACTGCAGGCGCGGTTATGCTGGGCAAGCTGAACTGTGACGAGTTTGCCATGGGGTCGTCAAACGAGAACTCGGCCTGGCGCCCAGTTCACAATCCGCGCGACCTGAGCCGCGTGCCCGGAGGTTCCTCGGGAGGATCAGCGGCGGCGGTGGCGGCGGACATGGCCGTGGCAACACTGGGATCGGACACCGGCGGGTCGATCCGGCAACCTGCGTCCTTTTGCGGAGTGGTTGGCCTCATGCCGACGTACGGACGGGTATCGCGCTATGGACTGATTGCGTTTGCCTCTTCGCTCGATCGCATCGGGCCGCTGACAAGAACTGTGAAGGATGCGGCCACCGTGCTGCGCACCATCGCAGGCCGCGATCCGATGGATTCCACTTCCGCCGAGGTTCCGGTTCCCGACTACGTTGCGGAACTGGAGAAGCCGGTGCGAGGGCTCAAGCTCGGTGTGGCAAAAGAGTATTTCGGAGAAGGATTGGACTCCGAGGTTCGGAAATCGGTGGAAGCTGCGATTCAAAAGCTGGCTGAATCAGGTTGCGAGATAGTTCCGATTTCGCTGCCGCACACGGAATATGCGATTCCGACCTACTACATTGTGGCCACGGCCGAGGCGTCGTCGAACCTGGCTCGCTTTGATGGCGTTCGCTACGGTTACCGGGCTCGCGATGCGCACACGCTTCCCGAAATGTACCGTCGCAGCCGCGATCACGGGTTTGGCGCCGAGGTGAAGCGCCGCATCATGTTGGGCACCTACGCGTTGAGCGCCGGATACTACGACGCATACTATCTGAAGGCGCAGAAAGTACGTACGCTGCTCGTCCGCGACTTCGAGGAAGCTTTCAAGAAGGTGGATGCGATTGTGACTCCAACCAGTCCTACGGCCGCATTCAAACTGGGCGAGAAGGACGATGCCCCCCTGGCAATGTATCTCGCCGACATCTTTACGGTCACCGCGGACCTGGCAGGCATTCCCGGGATTTCCGTCCCCTGCGGAGAGACAAAAGAGAACCTGCCGATCGGACTGCAGATTCTAGGGAAGCACTTCGACGAGGCCACAATCTTGCGGGTGGCACATGCCTGCGAGCAGGCGGCGTAGGCTTCGTTGTCACATCTTTCTGCTTGCTTGCCCGCCTATAGGGGCTCGTAATATCGTTCGCCGTCGCAGGCGCGGCAGAGCAACTTTCCATCACGGTGCACTTCACGGCGAAAGTTAATACCTTCGCCACAGACTTCGCAAACAATACGATCGCCCTTGTATCCGGGAAATTCTTCCGGGGGCAGGTCGACTTTCACCCATTGCGCGGTGAACAGGTCATCCTCGGGCATTTCGCGATAAGCCAGCATCTGCTGGCTATTTTTATTTTCGAGTTCGGGATGCATCCGGCGGGCCAGGGCCTTCGATGACTCTTTGGCCGCGATGCGAATGGCTTTGCCAGTGTTCACGTCGACGAAAGTCGCGGCCATTTTGCCCCAGTCGCGGAACTTCAGCGCGCGTTTACCGAGACGGCAGCCGGTAACCACAGCGACGGCATCCGTCGCGCAACGGTCGATCTCCACAAAGGTCACCAGACGTTTTCGATCCTTGCCGCGAGGATCGTCAATGCCCAGCTTCGTCAGGCCGAGCATGGCCAGGCGGACGCCGAGGACCTGGCCGGCGCACAGATGGCCGTGCGCCTGCTCCGCCTCACGAAGATATTCGTCGAGAGATTTCATTTCAGTTGTTAGTTGCCAGTTGCCGGCTGCATTGCATTGTAGTCCGCGAACCGGCAAAGAGTCAGGACTCGAAACCAATACCAACCAAACTAAGGAGAAGTTTCATCATGAAGTCAAGCTCAAACCCAATCCTAAGCTCAATCTCGAAATCCAAAACGGTTCTCGCGATTGTGTTGTCGATTTCGCTGGTCGCAACGGGATGCAGCGCTCAATGGATCAGTATCGCTCTCGCCGATTTGCCGGTGCTGACACAGATGGCCCTGAACATCGGTACGATCATTACCACGCTGCAGTCCGGCAAGCAGATCAGTTCTGCAGATGCCGCTGCCATACAGAACATTTCGGCACAAGCCAGCAAGGATCTAAATCTGCTGGAAACACTGTACAACGAATACCAGGCAAACCCGAGCGCGAGCGCCCTGCAGAAGATCCAGAGCGTGATCGCGGACATCAACCAGAGCCTGCCGGCGCTTTTGCAGGCGGCGCACCTCGGTGATCCGGTTCTGTCGGCCCGAATCGCGGCAGGAGTCAATCTGATCCTGACTACCGTCGCCAGCTTTGCCGCCCTGATCCCACAAACCTCGGCGCGACCCACGGCTCAAAAGGTGACTCGCCAGGCAGTTGCCATTCCCAAAGCGAACGACTTGAAGAAGCAGTGGAATCAGCAGGTGTGCGGACCGGTTAGTAACTCTGCGTTGGATTTCAGCACCGCGGGCTGCACGGTCAGATAATCAGCCTGCAAGCACAGCAACCAATGCCTCTACCTGCGCTTGTCGCGCGGGTAGAGGCCGTGTCATCTGTTCTTGCCAAACGGAATCCTTAAGGAACGCATTCAGCGTTTAGCGGTTGAACAGCTCCCCCTGCCAGCAGCGACAAAAGATACAGGTACGAAGTCATGTGGTGCTCACAAGCAAGGTCAAATTTGACCAAGAACGTCGGTATGGGCATCAGCTTGACAGAGCTTAACTCGTAGAGTCCCAGCACGTGTTCGTAGACAGGGGGCAAAGGTAACTTAGGAACAAGATCGACCCGATTCGCGATGCGACACGTATTCGGGACGACCTGATTGTACGTGCTCACAAACAACGGGTCCCCTGTGCGGGGACTGGCGTAGGTATAGATCGTTGGATTCTTGAAGCTGGTATTGGAAGCGACATCGAGGGCGAGCAACGTGGCCAGTGCGCCGCCCAGGCTGTGTCCGCAGATCGTCAATGAGTTGGTCGCTTGATTGAATGGGAGCGCTGCCACCGCATCTACTACCCGAGCGGACGTAGTTGCGACGTCAACGCGGAGAGAGTTGTCGATTGCGGTGAAACCATCTTCCGTGCTTCCAGCGCCGGCCAGGAATGGGCACTTCACGGTAAGGAACTCAGCATCATGGATCCACTCCCAAATGCCCTCAGTGCCGCGAATTGCGATGACTACGTCGTTATTCGGAGCTTGGAGGATGAAACCGAACGACACAATCTGATTCCCTCGTCCGGGATTCATATCCGTTGCGAGATCGTTACCATAAATCGTTGTGACAACTTTGTAGCCAATGTTGTTGGGGTCATACATGGCAGGAATCGTTTTACCTGCCGCATTGGCAGTATTTGAGGGAGCCACAGCTTCAGCTGCCTTCACCAATAATCCGAACTGAATTGCCCGGTTCAGGTCCATAGTCGTCTCCTATCCCATTCTTGATTTCCCCCTCGATCGGGAATCATACAGGAGGAACCAGGTCCGCCGACACTGGCGGTACTATTTGGAGAAGGCTGTCTCAAGAAGCGCGGGGACGACTGCAGAGTTTTCGCGAGGGGAATCAGCGAATTGCCCCCGGGTGGTTTACTTGCGTTTCCAGCGTGTGCCGTCTTTGGTTATTTCCACAATGATGCCGATGGCGCCGAGTTCAGCACGGATCGCATCAGATGCCTTGAACTTACGCGAGCGGCGCGCCGCTTCCATCTCTGCGACCTTCGTTTCAATTTCGAGGTCGGAGAGTTGCTGTGCTCCGACGGTTTTGAGCAGCTCCTGGCTGATTTCGTTCTCGCGACCTTCTGTTTTCGCCCACTCCACGATGCTGCGAATTTTCGGCGCATCGTCGTCTTTCAGCACTGCGAACAGTTCGTCAAAGCTCTGAAGGACACCGAGTAGCGCAGGAATGTCGTCTTTCTTGAATTGTCCAGCATCCATCGCAGCATTGACCTTCCGCACCATGTCAAAGATCGCCGCCTGGGCCTGTGCGGTGTTGAGGTCGTCGTCCATGCTCGCCCGCATTCGCACGGCGGTCTCACGTGCTAGATCGCCCATGCTTGGGGTAGTGCCAGATGGAAACTGTCCAGTAGTCAAACGCAGATGAAAGTTCCTCAGCCGCTCCACCGACACGGCTGCCTGCTTCAGTCCGTCGAAAGTGAAGTTAAGTTGATTGCGGTAGGGAACCGAGGCCAGCAGAAACCGGATTGACGATGGCCTATGTCCCTTGAGCACCAGGTCGCGCAGCGTGAAAAAGTTACCCAGGCTCTTGGACATCTTCTCGCCCTCGACCAGCAGAAACCGCACATGAAACCAGAAGCGGGCAAACGGCTTTCCGCTGAGCGCCTCGGACTGCGCGATTTCGTTTTCGTGGTGGGGAAAAATCAGGTCTTCGCCGCCTGCGTGCAGATCGAAGGTGTCGCCCAATTCCTCCATCGCCATGACCGAGCACTCGATGTGCCAGCCGGGTCGGCCGGGACCGATCGATGTCTCCCAGGAAGTCTCGCCGGGTTTCGGCGCCTTCCACAGGGCAAAATCACGGGCGCTGTCTTTCTCGTATTCGTCCACATCCACGCGCGCCCCGTCTTCCATCCCGGCAAAATCTTTCTTCGAGAGTTTTCCGTAAGCAGGAAAATTCGCGATCCGGAAGTAGTAGGACCCGTCCTCCGTGCGGTAAGCGAATCCCTTCTTCTGCAGTTCGGCGATGAATTGCGCCATCTCAGGGATGTGATCGGTGGCGCGTGCCAGTATCGGCTGTTCTATGTTCAACGCGGACGCATCTTCAAGGTATGCCTTCTCGTATTTTGCGGTGTATTGCTTGACACTCACACCAGCCCGCGCGGAATTGCGGATGATCTTGTCATCGACGTCGGTGATGTTCATCACGTGGCGTATCTGGTAGCCGCTCTGGCGCAGAAAACGGCGCAGAATATCCACCGCAATGAATGTCCGGAAATTGCCGATGTGGCCATAGTCGTAAACCGTGGGCCCGCAGGAATACACGCGGACCTCGTTGTCCTGAAGAGGTTGGAACTCTTCGATCTTGCCCGAGAGCGTGTTGTAGAGACTCAGTGCCATAGTGAGAGCCGAAGCGGAAAGGAGAATCCTTCATTCTAGGGGGGTGAAAGAAACAGGGTCAAATCTTACCGCTTGCCGCGGAGGCCCCCGAAACGGGCTGAGCATTGGCTCGCAAGCGCTGTCCCACGACGAGCACGTAATGCAATCCCGAGATGATGGTGAAAGTGAAGGTCGCGCGCAGAAACGTAAGGCGCGAAATGCTGATCCAACGGGCATGGTCGATTTCGAGCAGCAACACAAAAAAGACGGCCGCTACCTGCGCAAATGTATTTGCCTTGCCAAAGATGCTGGGACGGAAGTCACGGAGTCCTGCGATGGCATAGAGCACGGCACTAGCCGCCAGAATGGAAATGTCGCGGCTGAAAACCAGAACCGTGAATTTCCACGGAATCTTGTGCAGAATCGAGAGCACGAGAAACATGGTGCTCAGCAGGAGCTTGTCAGCGATAGGATCAAGGTACTGTCCCAAGACCGTTTGCTGTTTGAGAATACGGGCGAGCAACCCGTCGAGCCCGTCGCTCAGCCCAGCCAGCACAAACAAAATCAGCGCCGAGGAGTAATGACCTTCGACCAGTTTAATCACAATGAAGGGCAGGAACATCATCCGCAGCAGGGTGAGCTGGTTGGGAGCACTCAGGAGTTGCGAGAGCTTCACGTCTGCTCCTCGAGCGTGTGGGGCACCGCACTGTGACGGATGAGCGCCGTGGCGGGATCGAGACCCGTTTTGCTGGTGAATCGCTGGGACAGCGATGGGATGTTGCCATCGGGCAGATCGAGTTCCATGCGTTCCAAACGGTGGATCGGGAAGAAGACCACGCCGGGAGAAAACGGCTCGCCGTCCTTGACCAGGGATACCAAATCGTCGAACGAAGCCAGTTCGGCGCCGCAGAGACTCAACCCTTCAGGAGTGAGCGAAAGGATGGCCCCCCAGAATTTTTCCCTCGGATTGCCCAGTGTAACGAGCACCATAATGCCAGGACGGAACGGATTACCGCTCGTGTGCGCAAGAGCGTCGTTCTGATTCACATTCTCCACACCAGCGATTGTCGCCGGGACATAGCCACTTTGCAACTGTAGTCCAAATTCAGCCGCCTACCGGGGATTGCCGGGATCGGATAAGCCCCGGTACAATTAACTCTGCATGTAGGCGCGTAGCTCAGTTGGTTAGAGCGCTACCTTGACACGGTAGAGGTCAGGAGTTCGAGTCTCCTCGTGCCTACCATTTCTTCATCTTTCAGTAGGCTAGGGTCAAACATCCGAGAATCTCCGACCCGCAATCCAGCCCACATTATTGCACCAGTTCCGAGTGCATCCCGAGCGCTTGCAGGAACTCCCCCGGCGCGGCCCGTGCTTCATCGCTGTCTTCTTGAGCGTAGACATACAGGGTCGTCCGAATCTGTAAATGACGCAGGATGACCTGCACCGTCTTGGGTTGGACCTTCGCCTTGTTCACAAGCCCGTTGGAAAAGCGAGTAACGCAGGTTGTGAAACTCAAACCGCTGACCGTCTTCGATCTGCACTCCGGCCCCTTTCGCAGCCGGCCGGAGATGGGGTTCACGCGAAAAGCCGTATGAAAGTAATCTAGTGCGTTGTACCGGTGCCCGGGTACACGCCCATGAAGCTCAACGTGTCCCCGCTCTCGATAAGAGCCTGCAATTGCGCCTGAGTGTAGAGCGCGTGGGTATCGCTGATGTAATTATTGCTGCCAGGCTGATACAAGAACCCGTGGACGTGCCCTTGAATCGTACCCCTGGCAATTAGGTCGACATCGGCCGCACCCGCCTGTGACTGAAGCGTCGCCCAGTCGCTCTGCTCCTGCTGATTGTTAACGTTGGCGGCCGTCAGTGTGATCGTGTATCCCACCGCCGGGGCCGTTCCGGTATCGAAGCAAAGAAGGTAGGCAGTCATGTCGGTTTTCTGTTTGCGGGTGTACCGGAAGATGGGCTGATCAAGCAGGTCCGATGGTATGGAAATGTTGCCGTCGTGCTCCATTCCGAAGCCATCAATGCTATCGGCGTTGTGCCTGGTGTACAGCAGCTTCTGGTATGCGTTCCTGAGCTGTGAAACCTTTATCGCCTGTGGCGGCAAGAAAAAGAGCAACCGGTCCGAACCCGGACCGGGATTCGAAGTGTGACACTCGTTGCAAGTCTTTCTTGGTTTGCCCGAACCGTGGATAGTCAGAAAATCCTCTTCTCCCACGATCGGATTTCCGCCGGCAAGCGAAGACGGAAGAGTGCGATCCAGGTTCTGGTTGGGGTTCGGCAGGAACAGCATGCTATTGACGAAGTTGTTGTACGCAGTCATGTCCTGATTGGAAAGGCGAGAGCCACCCATCAACTTATCGAAAGTGATGTTGAAGGCTGGGAAGTCTACAAAGTCCCCGCGCCAGTGGTAGGGAGACAAGTTGAGCAAGCCTCGCAAGGTTTGGGTCACCATCGGGCCCTTCATCGGGTGGAAATGGAATTTTTTTCCGTTCTGGACGATGTATGTCATTTTGCCGCCCCGATCGCCCAGGTTCCACGCCAGGTGATCCATGTCTCCGTCCACGTGGCAGGATGAGCACGCACCCGTGCCGTTCCCGGAGAGCTTGGCATCGTATAAGAACCCGCGACCTTCCTTGATCGCCACCGGCGTGGGATCTGTCCCCACCGGGATCTCTCCGGACTTCGCCATCTTGGACGTATCGATAATCGAAATCGTATTGGAGATCCGGTTCAGGGAATACAACGTCTGGGCGGCTGCATTGAGGGCCAGCCCTCTCGGGCCGCGCTTATGCCTCGGATCCGCCTTCGCGCCCGATCCGCTTGGGCCGGAGACCTCCACGAATGACAATACGTTCCCGCTCGTGTCCACCTGAGCCACACGGTCGGTCCCGAAAGCCGCCACGTACATGAAATTTCCACTCGGATCGAAGACCACTCCGGTGGGTTGTGCCAGCGCAGTTTTCAACGCTGCTGGATTGGGAAGGATCTTGTAGTCGATGTGCGGATTCAGATCGAAAGGCGTGATCTGGCCACTAACGGCTTGAACGCGCGTAATGCGATTATCTACCCAGTGCCCGCGCAGTCTCGGTTCGAAAAAAATGAGATTGCGGGCATCCGTGTTCGCGACGAAGAGATCGCCTGTCACCGGGTTCACGGCAAGGCCAAGATTGATCGTACCAACACCGGAATAGTAGCCGGCGACGGAAGGAGATGCGCCCGTCGTAATGGCCACGACATCATTGTCCGGCATCTTGAAGGTGATATACGACTTCCATAGCGGGTCGCTTGCCGCAACGATGAGGGCCACTTGCGGGGGCGGCGGCAGCTTCTTGTTCGTGGGCGGCGGCGGCGGCGGGGCAAGCGAAGCCGGAATGATCGTGGTGGCATTTCCGGAAATAGCAAAGGCGGCATAGACGGTGCTTCCATCCACGCTGACCGCCATCGCGCGTGGGCTGCCGCCGAATACTGGAAGGGCGGTGATCAAAGCATGCGTATTCGTATCGAAGACCGCGATAGTATTAGCGCGGGAGCAACTGACGTAAGCCTGGTTGACGCCCGCAAACACAACGTCCATGGGCTCCGTTCCATTTCCGGTGTGAATTGTGTCAGTGACGATGCTCTTCGATAGGGAAACAACACTCACGCTGTTGGAGGCCTGATTCACCACCCAGGCTTCGTCATTGGTTCGCGGATTTACCGAGACAGGTCCGACACCGACTGGAATCTCGGCAATCAACTTGGGACTTCCGGGCTGGGTCACATCGAATACAGAGAGCGAATCGTTCGCCGTATTCACTGCGAACAGCCGTGTTCCATCCACTGAAAGGCGGATCGGATTGGTTTGCGCTGGCTCGAGATTCGCAAATGCCGCTGCCGGCCCATCGGCCGTAGTCTTAGGGACAAGGGCCAATAGCGTAACTAGCGCCGTCAGAAACGTTGCGGCTGCGGTAACTCGTCGGGCGTGCGACATTGCCTTTCCCTCCAGGGCAGGCTCTTCCAGTGGCGAAGCGCGGGAAACCGATGCGAAAAAAATCGGGCACCTAGGAATCGTTGTCCTGGGTTAAGGGAGCCGGAACATTCGCAAACAGCGAGTCTTCTGCCTCCAGTACGGCTCTGAGACGAAAGATCAATTCCCACCCAGGCGCGGGGTTCATTCCCTGGGAGTTGGGCTTGGCCGCGCTATTCGGGAGCAAACAATATCACAGGACGAAACCAGCGTCAATCACAGTTCTACTCGCTGTAGATGCAATGTTCGCCACGCCGCACTTTTTCCCGCTTCGAGCTAATGCTAGAACCGATCGTCTTGTGCACCCTAAACAAATGTTACCTCGGCAGCCGCTCGATGACCACCTTCCCAGAGGCTGTCCGAGGCAGCGAATCCACAAAGCGAATCGCCGTCGGGCACTTGTAGTTGACCAGATGTTTTTCGCAATGCTTGAGGATTTGATCTTCGTCGAGGCGGCCGCGGCACACCACTGCGGCTTCCACGGCGTCCACCCCCAACTGCCGGACGGCGTACACTTTGACTTCGACGATTTCGGGTAGCAGTGCAATCACATCTTCCACTTCCCGGGGAATCACTTTGAAACCGAAGGTGTTGATGACCTCCGACAGGCGACCCTGGAGGTGAATCCTGCCTTGCGCATCAATTCGCGCCAAATCACCGGTCTCAAACCAGCCGTCGTTGATTGTGAAACCACTGGCTCCACTCTCTTCCAGATAGCCGGTCATCATGGAAGATGAGCGCACTCGCAGCATGCCCGTCTCCGCGCCTAAGCCGGTGTCACTGGGTCCGTGTAAATCCACTTCTACGCCTTTCATCGGAGCCCCGACGCTGCCATCGAATTCGTCCCCGGCTGGACCTATGGATATGCCGCCAGTCTCCGTAGTGCCGTAGAGAGGACGTATACAGAGCTTGTAGCTATCGCGGAATGCTTCGAAGGTCTTCCTCGCCAATGGGGCGCCCGCGGAAAGCAGGATACGAGGACGGCCGGTCAGGCGCGCGGCATCGGTGGGCAGCAGAGAATCCAGCATCATGGGCACGGCAGGAAGGACGGAGACGCCGAATTCACTCACTGCGGCACGCACCAGTTCCGGGTTGAACCTGCGCATGAACAGAAGCTTGGCTGAGGTCAGAAGCGCAACCATAAAGCACATCCCGTAAGCGTAGGCATGGCTCATGGGGATGGCGCATAGAATCACGTCGGACCTCTCGATGCCAAGAGTTTCGATGTAGTGCAGAGGCTCCGCGACCGCGCACCGTCCTGGCCGCACGGCAATCTTCGCCTCCCCGGATGTTCCAGACGTAGGGTGCAAAGGAACGGACGCCAGTCTGAGTGGTCCGCGGTTCGAGGCTTCGCTTCCAAGGCGCCGCCAGCGAAGTGTCCCGTGTTCGCCGGCCATCAGCAATTCGCCGGGCTTCTGTTCGCTGCCATCATTGATTGCTGCTTCCGTTACCAGGAATTGCGCTCCCCACCGCTGCGCCATGCGATCAAGTTCCCTTCCGGGTGTTTCGCCATGAACCAGGATGGGCGAGGCTCCCGCTTCCAGGCTTGCGGCCCAAACCGCGGCGAACAGGGGTCCATTCGGCAACGCGGCGATGATCTGATCCCCCGACACCAGGCCACCGCCGATCATTTTGTTGCAGAGCTCTGTTTTAAGTTTCTTCAACTCGCTGGCGGAGATTCTGAGATCACGTTCGAGATCTAAGAATGAGCCATCGAAGTTCTCGAAAGCATCCAGAAGCGGCGCCGGTGAAAACGCCGCGGCTCCGTCATCGAAAGGAGTACTGAATAGTGTCATGATTTATGGTCGAAGGGCGTGCGCGGCGCATCTCGTGACAACTTGTCATCCGGAGGAGATGGATTTTGCATGAAGGAATGATTTCTCCTGAGCCTTCTCCAAACTAATCTTGAGCCGCTGAGCCAAGACGGCTACCTGCGGTTCCGCGAAAATAACATTGTGGTCTCCCGGCACATCGCAAATCTCCAACTCTCCGCCGGCCAATTTACCCCACCCACTCTTGGGATCGTCGGAATTGCGGACTGATTTCTCTCTGGATCGAAAGAAGGTTATCTTCCCCAAATAAGGTTGAGGAACATATGCATCGGACGCCGCGTGGAGCGCTTTGCGAACCTGCTTTAAGGGGCGCGGCAGAAAAAGAGCCTCGATGTTTATCTTTGATTCTCCCAGGTAACGGCGCGTTCTCTTATAGACGTGTGCAAGGCTCTGGCGAGGGGGCAGCCGCAGCAGCTTGAGCATCAACGACCGCTTGGACCAATTACTTGTGTAGGTATCGAAGAGCCCGAGAAAGCCGACTTCCTCGCCCTGCGCGCGCAACTGCTGGGCCATCTCGTAAGCCACCCACCCACCAAACGAAAGTCCTCCCAGATAGTAGGGACCGCGCGGTTGGACCGTGCGTATCTCTCGGAGGTAATGGGAAGCCATCTCTTCGACTCGGGCAAGCGCCGGGCGATTTCCATCGACGCCCTGTGCCTGTAATCCGTACATCGGCTGCTCCACCCCGAGATGGCGCGCCAAGTCACGAAACCCGATGATCATGCCGCCTATGCCATGAACGCAGAAAAACGGCGGCCTGGAACCGCGGGGTTGAATGGCCACCAGTGAGGACCATGTCGGTGACCATCCCGAATTTCGAAGCAGCTTAGCTAATTCTTCTATAGTCGAAACTTGAAGTAAGGTCGCAATGGGAACAGTTTTCCCCAGCACCTTCTCAATGCGACGTACCATCCGCAAGGCGATGAAGGAGTGTCCACCAAGATCCCAAAAACTATCCCGGATGCCGATGCCCTGCTTCCTGAGCACAGCCTCCCAGATTCTGATCAACTGGCATTCCAGCTCATCCATGGATGACGTGTCGGATGGCGTCATCGAAGCGATCAAGGGCCTCATCGATATCCTCCTTGCGATGAGCGGTAGAGACGTACAAAGGCTCGAATTGGTTCGGATGTACATAGACGCCTCGGTCCAGGAGCGCATGTTGAAACCGAATATAGCGCTCCAGGTCGGCGTGGCGTCGCACTTCGCGATAATTTGTCAGACTTTCCGCCGCCTCCTTGGTTAGCACAATCGAAAGCATCGGGCCAACATTCTGAACTACGTGCGGAACGTTTCGTCGTTTCATGATTTTCCGGATACCGTCTGCAAGCTGGTTTCCTCTCTCATTCAAGCCGGCATAGAGACTATCCTGCTCAGCAAGCACCCGGGCAAGTACCGCATCAGCCGCCGCCAGGACCAGCGCGTTGCCGGAATAGACCCCTCCGTGAAATAACTTTCCGCTCACGACGAGTTCCATGATGTCCGCAGATGCGCCAAACGCGGCTACCGGAAATCCGCCGCCGAGCGCTTTGGAGAGCACGGTGATGTCCGGCGTCACGTCGTAAAGCTGCTGGGCGCCGCCTGCGGCGACGCGCATCCCAGTAATCACCTCATCAAGAATCAATAGCGCCCCGTGCTGCCGAGTGAGGTCGCGCACGGCGGCGAGATAGCCGGACCGAGGAGGAATCACGCTCGCGTTCCCCATGATCGGCTCCATTACCACCGCCGCCACCGAACCGGACATTCGCTCCAATGCTTCGGATAGCGCATTAACGTCGTTCCAGCTTACGACGTAGGCGTGCCGAGGGGCTCCGTCCATCCCGCTTGTTCCGGGAACAGCGGGACGAACTGGTTCGTCGCCGAGCGCTTCCAAGGGCGCATGATACTGGTGAAAAACCGCGTCGCTCCAGCCATGATAGTGGCCTTCGAACAGGATGATGTTTGGCCGTCCCGTGTACGCGCGGGCCAAGCGAATAGCAGATGCGATCGCCTCGGTGCCGGAGTTCGCGAATCGCAGGAGCTGGATGCTGGGAAATAGCTGCTTAATCTTCTCGGCAACCAGGAAGTTGAGCTCCTGAGGGAATCCGAGTTGCGATCCTTTTTCCTGTAATTGCCGCACGACCGCCTCCGTCAGAAATGGCGGACGGTGCCCGAACAGGAGAGGGCCGTAGGCCATGTTCAGGTCGATGTACTCATTGTTGTCGACATCCCAGATGCGGCACCCGGCCCCGCGATCAATGACCAGCGGCGGATGATACGGTAGTGCGCGCATCGTGCTGCTGTCGCCGCCCGCCACGGACTGTTTCGCCCGCTGGAACAGTTGCTTGCTGCGAGTGCGGGTCGTGCGCGGCAATACACTCTCCGGTCGTGTCATGGGCCTTCCCTCGCGGGTGGGAACTTTTAGCTTAATCCGGGCCGCGCTTCAATCGTTATTAGATAAGGTAATGCCGAAGCCTGAGTGAGGCTTGTAGTCAGCGACAACTTGGTCAGGTTCGGCTAGTCCGGCTTCAACCCGAACGCGGCCGTCGTTTCATTACAGACGGGCGCTTCCCACCCACCTCTTTCGGGCTGGTCGATTGCACGGACATTCACGTCACGGAGGTTGCGACCCTTGAGCCGAACCACATCCGTCTTCGCCAGACCTGCCCATAGAAGAAGTTTAAACCCTCGCCCGTTAAGACACCGCAAGACACCGCCCTAAACCTCAAAGCGTGGGCGCGCACATAGTCGAACCAGGTAGGTGAGGTTCGGTACCTTGACGCCCGCCCTCGAAAAATGGTTCCCGCCGAATCCGCAGCCTGGAAGCGGTCCTATGAGATCAAAATTGCCGTCGTCTGTCCGCATTCACCGCTGCGCTGAGGGCATCCCGCCAAGCGTCGCAACATTGCTGAGTGTTTTCGTTTGCACCGTTGTAATAAGCGGCGCCAAAGATGAGTGGTTTTTCCAAGCAGGTGCTGCTCAGGCCGGAGATGCAAACAGGTGTTTAGACTCACGACCAGTTCAAGATTTTTTTTGATCCGTAGAGGAGTCCCGCAACTTTTCAAACATTCTCACCAGTTCAGGTAATGAGTCTGCACCCATCTTTCGCATGAGTTGGCCGCGATGGACCTTAACCGTGGTTTCGCTGGTTCCGATTTCGGCGGCTATTTGCTTATTGAGAAGGCCGGAAACTACCAGTGGCAGCACCTCTCGCTCACGAGGTGTCAGCCATTCAAAGCGCTCCCGTAACTTCGCAATTCTCGCCTCTTGTTGGCGTCTGGTACGGTCCCGCTCTAACGCCACCTGAATCGCATCCAGCAGAACCTGATCGTTCCATGGCTTGGGCAGGAACTCGACGGCTCCCGCCTTCATGGCCCGGACCGACATTGGAATGTCACCGTGCCCGGTAATAAAGATGATCGGAATGTTAATGTGGGTCTCCGCCAGCTCGCGCTGGAAATCAAGCCCGCTTTTCCCAGGTAACCTGATATCGAGGACCAGGCAACTCGGAGCGTCGGGGCGCTTGGCCTGCAGAAACTCCTGGGCTGATCCGAACAGCTCTACTTGCAATCCCACGGATCCGACGAGGCGCTTGATCGCACGACCAACCGAGGGGTCGTCATCGACCACAAAAACGATGGGTGCGGCCTCAGTCATGAAACTCCGTTAATGTTGGGCGGGCAGGGTAAATTCGAAGAGCGCACCATTGGATCCTTCTACCGCCCACAAACGTCCACCGTGGGACTCAATGATGGAGCGGCTGATCGACAATCCCATCCCGATACCCTCGGGCTTGGTAGTAAAAAATGGTTCAAAGATACGGTCTGCTTGCCCCGGATCAATTCCTGGTCCAGAGTCTTGAACTTGGATTAACACACCATCGGGGTGCTTTGCCGACTTGATGAGAAGCTCCCGTGGCCGGTCCGTGAGCACACTCACCGCGTCGGTGCCGTTCATGATCAAATTGAGCATTACCTGCTGCAACTGCACGCGATCACCGAGCACTCGTGGCAGATCAGGGGCAAGATCGGTGCGCAAGGAAACACGGTTTCGGGTCAGCTCATGGCGCAGGAGCCCGGTGACTTCCAGAATGACCTGATGGATGTCCAGTTCCGTTCTATCGGGAGCGCCCTTCATGAGCAGGGCGCGAATTCGCCTTATGATTGCGCTGGCGCGGGCTCCGTCGTTCACAATCTCTGCAATTGCCTCCCGCAACTTCTCTAAATCTTGCCCTCCACCCGCCAATTGGCGTAAGCAGAAATTTCCGTTTGTGACAATCGCCGCCAGGGGTTGGTTGACCTCATGGGCAATTGCCGCAGCCAGCTCTCCCATCGCAACCACGCGGGTGACGCGGGTCAGATTCGCCTGCGCTTCGAGCAATGCTGCCTCCGTGCGCTTTCGGTCCTCCATGTCGGTATTCGTACCGTACCATCTGACGATGTGTCCCTCAGAGTCCCTCAACGGCACGGCACGCGCTAGAAACCAGCGATACTGTGCGTCGGCACCGCGGTGACGCTCTTCCTGCTCGTAGGGGGTGCGGTTGGCTACGGACTCCCGCCAGGCTTTCAGCACCCGCTCCCGGTCATCGGGGTGAAGCATGCTTTGCCAACCCTCGCCCTGCAGTTCTTCTTGGGTAAGACCCGTGTAGGAGCGCCATTGCGCGTTGCAGTAATCCAGCGAGCCACCGGGCGGCCCGCTCCAGATCTGTTGCGGGATTGTGTCAATGACAAGGCGCAGGTGGTCTTCACTTCGCCGTACGCCCTCCTCTGCCCGCTCACGCTCAGCAATTTCCTTTCTCAGCGATCGGTTAATTGCTTCAAGCTGTGAGGTGCGCTCGGCCACGCGATGCTCCAAGTCCTGGTTGACCCGCTGGACTTCCACACTCGCCCGCCTGTCCACAGATGATGTCACGCTGGCGGCCACAAGTACCATCAAAGTCACAATGGCAATTCCACTGTTGCCAAAGGGGGAGATGCTCACAGCGTGGGAAAGGTCCGGAGGCGACGAAGGGATGAAACTTGCGGCAGCCATGCCGGTGTAATGCATCGCGGAGACAGCGAGTCCCATCACCGTGGCGCTGCCAAGCCTCCGCGGAACAGTCCACCTGGTCTCCGCTCGTAGACCGAATGCCATCAGCAGCGCAATTAGAGAGAACAAGATTGCGAGCAAAATGGAAATGGTCACAAGAAGGGAGGAAAAGCGGGTGATGGCAGGCAATCTCATTGCGGCCATGCCGATGTAGTGCATGCCGGCGATGCCGCTGCCCATAATGACGCTGCCAGTCAAGGCCTCAACCGGGCCCATTTTCTGGCGGCTCGTTACATACAGCGCGACCGCGGACGCGAGGATGGCCACCAAGAGTGATGCCAGAATGGCCGGCCAGTGGTACTCGATGGGTACAGGCAGGCGGAAAGCCAGCATTCCCTTCAAGTGCATCGCCCAGATGCCAATGCCCATCGCAGTGGCGCCCCCGCTCAACCAAGCCAGGCGAACCCGGCCACTGGCGGCGGTTACGCGTCCCGCAAGGTCGAGCGCGGCATAGGACGCAGCGGTGGCTATAAACACCGAGCGAGCCACCTCGCTGTGGTCGTAGGAGCCGGTCATCGCCGCGTTTGCGGAGATCATCACAGAGGATCTCCTTCGCAGGTTTGGGGGGGACTCCAAACTCAAAACACGAACCAACGGACTGAAGTGCCGGACTATATGACCCAGCCGAGAGCTTCACGGCTGCGAAATCAGAGCCCACGGGAGAGGCATACTCAGGCATCTGCCGATCGAGTGGCACTGAGGCGTCAACTCTCAGGTCTTTCGCAGCCAATCACAGAGCAGGTGGTGAAGCTTCGCGTATAGTTCAATGTGTCCGCATTCTTCACATACACCGACCGAGACCGTCCCTGAGTACACGGGACCGTCAGGAGCGTCTTGGCGGGCATAGTCTAGCCTCACCAGACCGCTGACCTTATTGGAATGCTGGCATTGTTCCGCAACCATTTCCCCCTCGCGGCAACCGGGCGATACGACATCAACTCTGCTTTAGGTGTCCAGCTCAACCGAGAACGTAAATCAACTGGTTGATCCCCCGGGATGTGCCGCTAATTTACACCTAAAGCTCGAGTTGTCAAGAGTTTCTTGCGGCCATTTATATTTCCGTCGAAACTGACTACGTCGGCATTGTCTGCGACCAGCCATGCGCCCGTCGGCGCGGGAAAGTAGACTAGGACCCACATCGGGCTGAGGGAACAGGAATTCTCGCTACAGCCCTAAACCTTTGTAAAGCTTCTCCTTGCCTTCGTAAAGCTTCTGCTTGCAAAGGTATAACTCCTCTGCACCAACGCAGAATAGATCTGTACGAACGCAGAATAGATTCGTCACCATTCGCGGTGCTACTTCTTAAACTGAACCGCGAGATCGCTGGTTGTCAAGAACGCCGTGTATCTCAGCGCGCTGTGGCCCATCGCGAAATCTATCTTTTCTTGGTGGGAAAGGATGGCCAGGTATGTGTCTATCAACGGAAGACGAACGCTCCGAAAATAGCTTTCAAGAGATCGTGGGTGAGAGCCTAGCGCTGCAGCGAATGCTGAAGTTGGCAATGAAAGTGGCGCTAAGCGACGCTCCGGTGTTGATTTTCGGCGAAGCCGGATCAGGTAAGGAGTCGATTGCCCGAGCCGTCCACCGTATAAGCCCCAGAAGGAACGAGAGTTTCGTGAAGGTTAACTGTGCACCGACTGCCGACGAGATGCTGGAGAGCGAGTTATTCGGAAACGAGCGGGGAGCCTCGGACTACCCTGCCGGCCGGAAGACCGGAGGGATCGAGCCGGCAAACCCTGAACCGGCAAATAAGGAGATGCTCAACTCGGACAAGAGCGCAGTCTTCCCGCCAGATGCTGAACGTAAGCCGCCTGGTGCACTGACGCAGCCAGAATTTGAATGGCTGGAGAACCAACTGCTCGGACATGAGAAGGGAGCCGAAGGTAAGAGCCGGAAGAAGGGCTATCTCGAACTGGCAAACAAGGGGATACTCTTCTTGGATGAGATCGCACACGTCCCGCTGGACCTTCAAGCCAAGCTGCTTCGCTTGCTGGAGCGACGGGAATTTGAACGACTGGGCAGTACGCACAGCATTCCGGTGAATGTGCGCTTGATCGCCAGCACCAGATACGATCTGGGAGAGCGGGTGGCGGAACAAATGTTTCGCGGCGATCTGTACGACCAACTGAATGTATTCCCCATCCGGGTTCCGCCGCTGCGCGAACGACGCGACGACATTCCCTTGCTGGCGCGGTATTTCGTGCAGAAGTTCGCGCGCCGCATGAACAAAGACATTGAAACCATCGCGCCTGAAACCATGGATGCTCTGCTGAATTACGATTGGCCGGGTAATGTGAGACAGTTGGAGAACTTCATCGAGCGTTCGGTCATCTTTACTGACGGCTCCACATTGCAAGCTCCACTCAACGCGCTATGATTAGCACTCACCGCTGCCGGCTAGCGGATGCTGCCCCGCAGAACGCTTACTGAAGCCGGCGGCAAACTGTACAGCGCATTGGAGTGCCAGTCTGGGTCGATTCGACACGAGGACCGTCCTGGGGCCACGTTTTCCTCAGTGGTTAGTTGTAAATGAGTTTCGAAAGTCATTCCAATTCTGAGGCCGATCTTCGCCGCTACGAGGCACTGTTAGAGATGGCGGACCTCATGGTCCACCATCGTACCCTGCCTGAACTTTTCCAGGAGGTGGCCCAGAGACTGCAAAAAGTCGTCAGTCTAGATTTCGTAAACCTCTCTCTCCACGATCCAACCTTCGACACCATGCGCCTTCACCTTTGGCAAGGCGGTGACACTCCTGCCGTTCCAGCAGAGGAGGCCGGGGTGGATACAGCCAGCGGCTGGGTTTTCCAGAATCAGCAGCCGCTGCTCTGCCGGGATTTGCGCCAGGAAACAAGATTTCCCGAAATCCTCGGCAGGCTGCGAGAACGCGATTACCGCTCCTGCTGTTTGCTGCCCTTAACCACGGCCCGGGAAAAGCTGGGCGTTTTGAGTTTTGGGAGTTCGCGCGAATCGGCATACGGAACGCAAGATCTCCAACTGATGGAGCGGGTGGCAGCATTGATGGCGCTGGCCGTGGAGAATCGGGGGACGCGGCAAGCTCTGCAAGAAGAGAAAGAGCGGTTACAGGCATTGCTGAAAGTCAGCGCTGCGCTCGTTACCCACACGGATCTGGGGATGTTGCTTCCCGCAGTCGGGGAAGGCATTCGTGGGATTGCTAACTACGACTACGGAAGTCTCGCTTTGCAAGAAGGTACAGCCCTTCGCATGTACCCGCTAGCCTCCCGGCTCGGTCAAGAGGTTATCGGAAGGGAAACAGCAGTGCCGCTCCATGAAGCACCGGCGGGCCGCGCAATGCTGGATAAGGAAACGAAGTTTTTCAAAGGTTCTGACTTGGCGGCCATTGATTCTCCTTTTGCTAGGCGCGTACTGCAAGCAGGAGTGCAATCGCTCTGTTGCATTCCGTTGAAGAGCGCCAAAGGAGTCCTGGGGTCGCTCAATCTGGGCAGCACAAAGGAACAATCAGTTTGCGCCAATGACCTGAGCCTACTCACGCAGATCGCCAGCCAGTTAGCGGTCTCTCTCGAGAACACCCGCGCCTACCGGGAAGCCAGAGAGCTAAAGAACAAACTGAAACAAGAAAAGCTCTATCTGGAGGACGAAATACGGAGCGAATTGAACTTTGAGGAAATCGTAGGCGATGACCCGGAGATTCGAAAGGTGTTGAGCGACGTGAGGACGGTTGCGCCAACGGACGCCACGGTGCTGATCCTGGGTGAGACCGGCACTGGCAAGGAATTGATCGCCCGCGCCGTTCACCGGATGAGCCAGCGCCGGGACCACAGCTTCATCAAGATGAATTGCGCTGCGATTCCCACTGGACTGTTGGAAAGCGAATTGTTCGGGCATGAAAAAGGCGCTTTCACAGGGGCGGTCAGCCAGAAAATTGGTCGGCTCGAACTGGCCGACGCGGGAACACTCTTCCTCGACGAGGTCGGAGACATTCCCCTGGAACTGCAGCCGAAGCTATTGCGAGTGTTGCAGGACCAGGAATTCGAACGCCTGGGCTGCACCCGGACGATACGTGTGAATATTCGGATCATTGCGGCGACCAACCGTAACCTCGCCAAAAGCATAACCGAACGGCAGTTCCGCAGCGACCTCTTCTACCGTTTGCATGTTTTCCCCATCCGCATGCCTCCGCTGCGCGAAAGGCCCCAGGATATTCCACTGCTCGTGCGCTATTTCGTCCAGAAGTTGGCGCGCCGCATGGGCAAGCAAATTGACACCATCCCCAGCGACACGCTGAACAAGATGAGGGACTGGAACTGGCCTGGAAACATTCGGGAACTGGAGAATCTGGTGGAACGATCAGTCATCCTAACCAAGGGATCCACATTGTACGTACCATTGGCGGAACTACGACCGCAACCTGAAAGCGCAGAGACGGATCGAACGTTGCAAACCACTGATCGCGAATACATCATCCGCACGCTGCGGGAAACCCGAGGAGTTCTCTCCGGGCCCCAAGGAGCCGCCGCCCGTCTCGGACTGCCGCGAACCTCGCTGCAGTCGAAAATGCAGAAGCTCGGAATCAATCGCAAAGATTACGAGGTCGGTGAGCCCTGATGTTCCCGGCAGGAGGACACTCGTGGAGCTGTTTAGGAAGAGGAACTTGACGTTTTATTGCTATGCCTTCACGGACAACTCGGTAAGCTATTGAAAAAAGTGGTGAGCGCGGAAGGAATCGAACCTTCAACCTACTGATTAAGAGTCAGTTGCTCTGCCAATTGAGCTACGCGCCCGTTTTGTGGGTTCGCCTCTGGGGAATTCCGCGTACATCGTTGCGGGCTATTAGTGATTCATGCTGCAGTCGGGATGCTGCTCTCCGATTCACCGTATCGGGCGAATGCGAATACCGATCAAGAATATAACACAGCTGGTCGCGACGGTACCAACGCTCGGCCGACCGGAGATGCCTGGCTGCTCGGGACGCTCGGGTCGGCATGTTTTCCCAGCAAGTTTTTTGCTAGGATTGGATTTGGCAAACGCGGAGGTCTCCATGACAAGAATGAGGCGGTTTGGTTTTGCAGTAGCAGTGCTGACTCTGCTTTCGACGCATCCGCTGGGGGCGCAAACAGCTCCATCTTCGGCTTCACCCCGAGGGACAACTACAACGCGACCTGCCCACCAGTCACCCTGTTGGCAGCAGGCCGGCATCTCGCAGTCCGCAACACAGCAGCGCAAACAAATTGAAGAGAGCACACGCAACCAAGAGGAGTCCGTGTGCAGCGATTCTTCTCTTACGCCACAGCAGAAGCAACAGAAAATCCACCAACTCCACCAGGAGGCGCAGAAACAGGCGGGAGGTCTGATCACACCGCAGCAAGAGCAGGCGCTCAAGTCGTGCCGGGCGAGCCGGGGTGAAGGACCCCATATGGGTGGTATGCACGGTGGGGCGGGAGGGCCTTGCGGCGAGATGGCATCGGGCAACAAGCCCTAGCAGCCAGGGCAGAAGCCTCTGTCGGGTGAAGAATCGGAACTCGATGACGCATTGCAGAGCCTGGTCCAGAGCCAACAACCCCAGACCCCAGAACCTGGTTATTAGTTTAGTTGAGGGCTGGGCTCGAGGTCTTTCAGGAACGCTGTTGAAGATCCGCCGCGAACGGTGCCACAGCGTCGGAAACGCTTCGATTGGGCCGACGTGGCGGTGTAACCGGCGGACGTTGTTCCAAGGTCCCGAGCAGCGGAGTATCCATTAGCCCATTAGGTTCCAGCACGGAGACAAATCCGTGCCGAGCGCACATGGCGTCGATGCATCTTTGTTGTCGCCGGCTGAGTACCTTGACTGGCAAAGTTTCAAAGTTCCGGAAAATCCACAGCAGGTAGAGCCGCTGCGTGAACGAAGGATTGAGATACCGTGGTCCCAGGGGCGTGAGCACACGCAGCACACCTTGTGACAGCTTTTCCATCCACATGACCGGATCACCTGACATTTGCAAATTCTAATGCCGATATCTTGGACCTGAGCAATCCAAGGGCCAGCATTATTGCACTACTTGTTATGCAAAGGAAAGCAGAATCCTAAGTTCTCAACAAATTTCACAGACCGCCGCGGCTAGATGACCAAACCGCCTTCCCTAATTGCGCGACCCACGGTACACGATTCCCCGAAAGACTGGTATTAACCCGGAATCTCCGGCAAAGTCGCAATACTGCGGATGCTGGCAGCGACGCCGAAACCGCCGCCTTCTCCGCCATGCTCCACGCGGATGACCGCGGCTTGACAGCACACCCAACGCTTTTCGCCGTCGGTAAGTTGCGCTGGCAGCATTAGGACCATCTCCAGTTCACTTCCCACGAGAATTTCGGAATCCGAGTAGAGGAAGATACCGCTCGTACTTAAGTCGCGGGTATATCCCGTGGCCTGTTGGTCTTGCGAGGATCGGATAGAAACGCCCAGGCGCATGGGTATGCGCTGGCGGGAGCGGCGTTCAGACTTTGAGTCGGGCATCGAAGGCTGAGAGTATCACACAGCCCCTGCTGGGAAGAAACCCCGCCACCGGATTGTCGGAAATCCGTCTGTGCTGCTGTCGTCGCGGCAACATTAATTGCCGCTTGGTCTCTACGTCGGTCGAAAAGGCGGGAACCAATAGCCCCCGCCTCATCGTAGAATCACGGTTGCGTGTTAGTGCCCAACCAACTTCCACGTGTCCCGGAAAAGTGTGTTGCCGGCAATCCCGCCGAAGACCAGGAGTTGGCCGCTGGACACGTCGTAGGCCATGCCCATTGACTCACGGGCAGCCGGAGACTTCTGAGTCGACAGTTGAGTCCAGTCTGTACCGGTCCAGGCCCAAGTCTGATTCTGGTCCCCACGCCGCCAGCCCCGCCGCCGAAGACGACCACCATCTGCAACTTAGGATCGAAGGCACTGGGGGATGCCGCCGCAAGTGCCAGCACCGCCGTAGCAGCAAGCACACTGGAAATTACACGAACGCGATTCAACACGGATTCCGATTCCTCTCCGAAGAAATGTAAGGCTAGACAGTCTGAAAACGTTAGCAGATAGCCCGTGTTGGCGCATAGAGTCTGAAGTTAGCCATCATCGTGAGAAGAAAATCTCAGGTACAAACATCCGCGTGATGTAGCGGTTGATCTCCTTATCTCGAGTCTGACACTGCGATGAAGGCGCCCACGCCAATCAGGGTTTAGCATGAAAGCGTGAGCCCCACGGATTCATCCCGGCGAATCGGTCTGGCTCGTGTGCTTTCCAAGCTGGGCCACTGCTCGCGCTCCGAAGCCTCTAAACTGATCCGCGCGGGACGTGTGCGCCTGAACGGCGGAATCTGTCGCGATCCGGAAGCTCCAGTTCGCTCCAAACGCGATCGCATCGTAGTGGATGGCCAGTCACTCGCCGCTCAGGCGAAGGTCTATCTGATGCTCAATAAGCCTCGTGGCGTGGTCACGACGGCTTCCGACGAAAAAGGACGCGAGACGGTGTACGCCTATCTGGATGAAGAGCTTCCGTGGGTTGCGCCCGTCGGACGTTTGGATAGAGCGAGCGAAGGCCTGCTGCTGTTGACCAATGATTCCGAGTGGGCCGCAGGTGTGCTCGCGCCCGAGTCGCATCTCGACAAGACTTATCACGTGCAGATTGGCGCGGTCGCGGACGCTGGGCTGATCGAATCCATTACCCGAGGAGTCAGGACCGGCGAAGGCGGTTTCCTGCGCGCAAAGAGTGCGCAAATTCTGCGTGGTGGTGAAAAAAATACCTGGCTCGAAATTGTGCTCGACGAAGGCAAGAATCGCCAGATCCGCCGCATCCTGGCGCAGCTTGGAATCGACGTGCGGCGGTTGCTGCGTGTCGCCATTGGACCCCTCAGGTTAGGGGAACTTCCGAAAGGCGCTTCTCGGGCACTGACAGAAACGGAGAAGCGGGCTTTGGACCGGGCGCTGCGGCTATAACCTGCCACGGTTATTTTTGGCTTGGTCGGCGTGCAATTGGGGGGCGCCAGAAACCAGTGGGCCGCTTTATCCGCCGAAGGTTTACTTTAAGAAAGGCAGATTGGACACAACTTTCGCGGCGAGTTCGAGTTGCTGCAGGTCGTCCAGCGTAAAGTCCGGTCCTGCGTTTGCCGGATCAAATCCCTTGCGACAAACCTGAAGTACCCCTAGAACCTTGCGCTGTGCGTCGAGAACTGGGGCGGACATCAGCTTTTGTATGGTGCTTTGTTCAGTTTGGTCGCTGTCCTCCGGCTTGATCAGTTTCACGCTCTCGAAAATGCTGGCGTGTTTCACTTTCACGAAAGCATTGAAGAGTTCCGTTTTCTTGGTGGAGGCGGTGTGGGCAGCGACCGCTGAAGAACTGGAAACCGGGATCGATCCCGCGGTTTTTAGTTCTTCTGGATAGAGGAAACTCAGCAGGCCCTTTTCCAGGCGCATCAGGGCAACCTCGGTAGGCCGCACTCCGAAAAGCTTGGCCAGCGCCGCACAGAATTGTTGTGGCGTCGCAGACTGACTCAGCACATGCTCAACTGAGGCGTTCGGCGCCCGCGCCGCCGCTGCTGCTGTACCGCCTTTGTCGGAATTTCGTTTGCCCTGCATATCGCCCTTGGACTAACGCCGGATTACCCACTTGCGTCAGCGTAATTATGGTGACGTATTGCAATGTCCGCATCAAGTTACCGAAGTACTTTAGCAGCCCGTGGTGCAAGCGAGATTCGTATCAGGGCATGCCTTCAGGCATGCCGTAAGCGCCGACGGTATCAGTGCGCCTAGGCGCTGGATTTCTTAGATCGGAGTTCCACCACGGGCTGTTAGGCATGGAAGACGTTCTTGGCAGTTCGCTCAACCCTTGGTCAGGGTAAACCCTTTTTCACGCCAGCCCCGAATGCCTCCGTCCATCGAGAGCACCTGGGTGTAGCCCATTTTTTGCAGGTTGTCGGCGGCCAGGGCGGAGCGAAATCCGCCGCCACAATAGAGCACCAGGGGCGTGTTTTGATCGGGCACGCGATCCTCGACATCGCGCTCGATGATCCCTTTGCCCAGGTGAACCGCGCCAGGCAGGTGATCGGCCGCGTACTCGCTTTCTTCGCGCACGTCGATGAGCACAAACTTCTCCCTCCGGTCGAGCTTCGCTTTAACGTCATCGATCGTAACTTCGCGAATGCGTTTCTTGGTATCTTCGACGATTTTCAGAAAACGAGGGGAATGCTGATGAGCCATGGTTCCTCCATCCGGTTTCGATTCAAGCTTCGCGCTTCTGGTGACAGGACTTTGACGAATATCAGGAATCAGTTCGATCTATTTTATCGGAGAAACGTTCGAGTGGGCTCGTTCGGACTTCAACTAGTGTCCCAAGTCAGAAGTTCATTTATGAAGTCGACTGCTTTGAAAGGGCGTTCTCGAAAATGCGGACTTTACAGGCTGCTGAAAAAGCCCAGCAAAACGGAGACGTTGCAAGCAACGTCTCTACCATACTTTCCTTGTAGAGACGTAGCTTGCTACGTCTCAGGACTGCCGACAAACCCGGCGATCCAGGATGCGGCTTCAGCCCCTGAGGCTCGGTCGTCGCATCCGGGAAATCATCTATGAGACCACTTCTACTGGTTTGCATCCGAGGAAGTTTCGTCGATTTCCGCTGGCGAGGGAACAAGCGCGCCTGCCGAGCTGTCCAGCAGTCGTTGCAAATCGACTCGCAGGTTGCAGCGGTCTTCTTCGTCCAGGTCGGAAAATTCGAAGGGCTGAAGATAGCCTTGGGTCGCCCACATCGGAAACAGCATCCGTGCCTTGCTGCGCACCGTGCTCTCGCCCACGTGGAAGATCACTTCGACTTTGATCCCCTCATCCAAAGGTGTCTCCAGTTGCAACAGACCTCCGGTGATCGAGAGCTGGTGCAGCTTGCCTCGAGTTTGCCGTCCGTTTTCCAAACGAACCAGGGACAGGACCGTGCCCGCAAGCTTCACCCGCGGAGCCCGCGGTGCCGCCTTTACCGAGGTAGCTTTGACCATACGCTACGCTCAACTATTTCATTTCCACCGCTCCGGGAGGGAGATTACGAAAGAACGCGGCCTGTTTCCCGCCAGATGCGAAAACCGGCCATGCCCACTCTACACAACACGGTCAGACCATCCGCGACGGGGGATCGTGGTCATCTTGTTCTCGAAGCAACTCCGGCGGTTTGACGTGTTCGGCCGCCTGGTTCTGCGTCTTGTGGCAGATGCTGAGAACCGCGAGACACTCCTGAATCCAAATCCGGAATCTTGTTGACAAGCGAAATTCTGGTGAGGATAATTGCGTCACTGCGACTCAGGCCCATCACCCGAATCACAGCGACCCCAAGGGAACCCGTCTCGAAAATTCTATCCAGAATGAGGAGGTCCTCCCATGAAGTTCGCAGCCAAAAGTCTACTGTTTCTGATTGCGCTCGCGGCAACCTTCGCCTACACCCAAACCATTCCCGCTGGAACCTTCAAGCACATCATCATCGTCGTGCAGGAAAACCGCACACCGGACAACCTGTTCGGGTCCAATCCGGCGATTGCGAATTGCAGCCAGGAGAACCCCTTCGAGCGGGGTGTCGACATTGTGGACGGCGGCCACGTAATAGGGCAGAAACAGCCGCAGTGTCTAACGCCCCTGCCGCTCAGCGCATGGGACGCAACCCTGAACAACGGGACGGTCGTCGATCCGGATCACCTCTACCAGGGCTGGGTAACGGACTACGACGGCGGAAGCATGGACGGTTTCTGCCACAAGTACGGCACCACCTGCCCGGAGTATAGTTACGTGCCCAAGTCCGACGTGCAGCCCTACTTCGACATTGCCACTAACTACGGGTTTGCGAACTATATGTTCCAAAGCAACCAAGGCCCCAGCTTTCCGGCACACCAGTTCCTGTTCTCGGGAACCTCTGCGCCAGTGGCGCCCGGGGACTCCATCCACTACTCCTGGGACTTCGTAATCGGCAACGCGGATTTCAACCACAGCGGATGTCCCTACACAGGTACCGGCGGGTGGCCGCAGTGGGTCAAGCCTAACGGCAACCCAATCGGTGACCCCAGGAACAGCAAGAACGAATGCTACACCCATGACAGCCTAGTGACGGATGCCAACGACTGCAGTAACGGCACGAACGGCGACTATTGCGACAGGAGGATCGTGAGCTGGGCTTACTACGCTCCAGGAACACCCTCAATCATCTGGGACGCTCCGCGGGGCATTCCCGAGGTGTGCTACGGGCAAAATAGCCCCTACAACAACAATGCCTGCGGGCCCGGCCCCTCTGGGAACAGCAAGGAGTGGAGTGACCATGTCCGCATTCCGGACCAGAACGGTTATACCGACGCACCCATTTTTGACGACCTCTACAGCTGTAAGCTACCCCAGGTTAGCTGGGTCATCCCCGACGGACGGTGGTCGGACCACCCCCAAGACGGCGCAACGTCGAACATCACCGTCTATGGACCGTCTTGGGTAGGCGATATTATCGACGCGGTCGGTGGAGGGATGCAAGGAAGTACCTGCAATCCTCCCTCCGCTACACACGCCAAATACTGGGCGCAGGAGCCCACGCTCATCCTGGTTGTCTGGGACGACTGGGGCGGCTGGTTCGACCACGTGAAGCCGTTCCAGGCCCGCGTAAACATCAACCCGCCTCCGCAGGGATACACCTTTTGCGACCCAAACCAGGGCCAGTGGGGTTGCGGCTTCACCGAGGGCTTCCGCGTGCCGCTGTTGGTGGTTTCGCCTTACACCCCTCCGGGCTACGTTTCCGGCGCTTGTGATGGAACGTTCTGCAACAACGACAAGCCACCTTACCAACACGACTTCGGTAGCATTCTGGCGTTTACCGAGTACAATTTTGGGATGCAGCGTATAGCACCGCCGCCAGGCTACGCGGATACCAACGCGCCCGACTGGCAGCCGGCAGGCAACATTCCCTTGTCGGATTTCTTCGGCAGCAGCACCTACAATTTCACCAACATTTCCACTCCGGTGGGCCAGGACTACACATGCTTCCAGCACTTCGCCAAATGCGTACCCGATTGGGTGCCCACACCCCCGGACAACGATTGACTGGGAATAAGGTGTCCGGCTGTGGTAAAGTGTTGGGCGACGGGGAACCCTTCCCCCGTCGCCCGCCCTCAGTCAATCGCCCCGGAGGTTGGTGCGCAATGAATTCCAAGTTCCTGAGGACAAGAGCGCCATATGTCGTGCCGCTCGTGATCTGTATCCTGCTGGTTCCTGCCGCATGGGGAGGAGCTAAGTATAAGGTCCTACACGATTTTGGCGCCGGGAAGGACGGTGCTGGTCCGACCGGTCCTCTTCTCCTGAACGGAAAGAACGATCTCTACGGAAATACGTCTGGCGGCGGAACGGGGTCGTGCAGCTACGGCTGCGGCACAGTATTTGAGCTGACGCGGCGGGCTGACGGAACGTGGAAAGAGGCCGTCCTTCACAACTTCACCGCCGGCAGCCACGGTGCGTTCCCCTGGGGCGGCCTCACCTTCGATGGCTCACGCCACCTCTACGGCACCATGTCCGGCTACGGGAGTTTCGCCGTGGGCGGTGTATTTGAGCTAAGCCCAGGTTCCGACGGCTGGGCTTACGCTATTCTGTATGCCGACTTCGCCGGCCCGGGTCTGGTCATGGACAGCTCCGGCAACCTGTACGGAGCGATGGGCAGCGGTCAACATAAATACGGCGCTATCGCCGAGCTGTCGCCAAGCTCAATGGACTGGACGTACACGGTGCTCTACAGCTTTTGTGTCTTTCATTGCGGATTCAGCCCGCCTGCCCCCCCCATCTTCGACGGCAAAGGCAATCTGTTTGGCACGACAACTTTTGGCGGCATCACCCAACCGCCCTGCTACGACTCACGCGGTTGCGGCATCGCCTTTGAGATGACGCCCAGCAAAGACGGTACTTGGGCGTACCACATCCTGCACCGCTTCGGCTCCTACGCCACCGACGGCCTTGCTCCGTATGGAGGCTTGGTGAAGGATACCTCCGGCAGCTTCTATGGGACAACCATTGGGGGCGGCGCG
>Ga0209118_1000191_pt1 | contig 40262 bp, 41 predicted proteins | sample BlaSpr_A8_Ref_M1_FD_187988 | JGI IMG/M metagenome (GOLD analysis project Ga0209118, IMG submission 187988) | Forest soil microbial communities from Thunder Bay, Ontario, Canada - Black Spruce, Ontario site 2_A8_Ref_M1 (SPAdes) (version 2) | ecosystem: Environmental > Terrestrial > Soil > Boreal... | reverse complement strand
TGCGCGCGATCCGCCCGGCCTTGTCGACGGTGGCGATCGCCATCGGGGTGTTGTGGAAGAAGCGCACGAACCGCACTTCGGCGGCGCGTTCGCGGTCGCGGGGATCGGCGGCGTGGTCCAGCTCGGGCCATTTGAGCATCTGAACGATGATCCTCTCCATGCTCCGCGGAGCGATCGGTTCGCCGCGACGGAGCTTCACCAGGGTGTCGTTTGACACGGCGACGCGCAATGCCCCCCACGTCTTGCCCCGCAAGTGAAGCTTGTACGTCAACACGTCGCGGTTGACCCGGACGAGGCTGCCCCGCCAGAGCGTGACAACTCGATTGGCTCGTTCACTCTCTCGCATCCGCGAACCACGCGGCCCAAACTGCGGGCGGGTCGTTGGGGTCAGGGAAGTCCTTGCCGTTCTCGGCCATGAACTCGCGAAAGGTTTGATGAGCCTTTGATGGGTCAGGCGGGACAACCTCCCAGCCTGGCGGCAGTTCACCGTTCGGCCCGAGCTCGATGTCGATAGGCTCGCCGTCGCCGAATAGGTCGATCAGGCGGTCTTTCATGGCTGCTGCTCGAGGGCGTCCAGCCTGGCGCGTATCGCATCAAGCCCCGACCGGAGCGCGTCGATCTCGGGTTGGAGCTTGAATTGGGGTCGGGGTGGCGCGGTCTTCGTTGGCGCCTTCGGCGTCTTGCGTTTGGGTGTTGTCATGGCTATATCTCCAACCGCCCGCGGCCCAGCGTAGGAAGCTCGATCGGAATGCCTCCTTCGCTCTCGGCGGGCGCGATGATGCCGAGTTCACGAATGGCGGTCCTCACGCGCTCTCGCCGTCGATCGTCCGCGCTGCTCACGACCTCAAAGCCTCGCGGAGCGATGGTCCGACTCACCATGCCGCTGTTCTGCGAGATGCGGAGAAAGTAACCCCACGTCCCGGGGGTGTGCAAAAGCTCGTCCACTTTCCAGAGGTCCGGGAGCGGCGGTATGTGGACGCGGATGAGGTCGCCGGCCTTCACGGTTGGCAGGGTATGCGGACCAGACATGGGCGTTACTCTCACTCAGGCGGCGTCGTGGCCGAGTGGCTATAACACTCGCGTTGCGGCGCCGTCATTGCGGAGTCTACGCCCGCCCACCCCCGTATGGCCCGGTTGACATCAGGATTTCGCTTAGGTTGGCGATGCCCTCCCGATCGACTCTCCAAACGGAGTAGAAGCGAGGGCTTGGCTCGGAAGTTTCGAACTCGACCGAGAAATCGCCGGGGACGCCGCTTACCCTGGCCACGCCGACTTGGCGACTTGTGCCGCCCCATGGATCGTCCGCGTCGCTCACCGAGGTCTTCACGGAATAGTCGTGGTCGGTCTCGACTCGGTATTCCTTGATCCAAACGGGACCGGCGTCTCCGTACCACGCGGCCAGCGCTGCCATGCCGAATTGGAGTGGACGTTTCCCCACGACGTGAAAGTACAGCATTTCGTACAGCAGATAGGCGCGCACCTATGCCACATAAGAGACGCGTTCGTACTCAAGAGACATTCTCAGCGCAAGATCAAACTCAGGCGCGGACGAGTTAAAAGACCGTTGCTCTGCCAAGCTGAGCTACGCCGGCTGAATACGAATTGTCCCCTGCCGAGGCTTCTCGGCGTTGGAGGTGCAGCCAAAGCGAAGCCTACGCTCGGCTTTGGCGGCGCCGGCCACGCTCCGATGGGTGAAAGATGTTGATGGCTTTGTCGCGCAACTTCTTGGCCTCGCTCTTTTGGACATTTCGAACGATGGCGTGAGTTGGGTTGTTCTCAAGCGATGGCGGCATGATGTCGGGAAGCAGTAAGCCAAGCCTGGCCATCCTCGGAAACTTCGATTTGGTCGGGCATTCGTGTCTCCATGAATTCAGTCCTGTGCGTGTAGTGGCGGACGTGAGACCCCTATTCGGAATTGCCACGTCGGAGGTCTGATTGTCGGTAGGGCGATAGACTCGCCAACGTGGTCTATCTGGCCTCGGCGACCGGGATCGCAACAAGAGCCAGCCTCATCATTCTCGTGCTGATCGTGGTTGGAGTGGTCTTATGGTCGCGCCGCCGTCGCCGCTAAGCCAGGAGCCGGGCGGCTATTGCGCGAGGGCGGCAAGATCTTGAAGGTTCGGGCGTCAACGAACGCGGCCAATTCCTGCGGGGTCATGCTGATAATTTTGAATTGAAAAGCGATGCCGCCGCCGTTACGGGGCGCGGGGCGGCGGCGTTGACACTACCGTGAGGCGATTGACGATTGCTGCGCTCGTGCCTGGCCTGCTGGCACTCGGGGCCTGCTGCGGTGGGCAGGGCGCGATCATCGATTGGGTCAACTTTGTGCAGTGGAACGGCATCACCTATCTCGCCGCGACAGGGCCTACTTCGACTGGAGCGAGCGAGCCCGCTTTAGAGGCGCAGATTGCGACCACCAAGCGAAAGCTGGCCGGCAACGAAACCGACCCGTCCCACAAGCTGCAGGAGGGCGATGCGGCCTTCCTCGAGGCCGGCACGCCGATTTACAGCGTTACCGGCTACCGGTCGGCCTTCCGGATCGGAGTCAAGAGTGCGGGCGGCATCGTGATCTACGAGGCAGACACCAACCCGAAGGCCAGAATCGGCGCCGACCTGGTCGACCTCGCCGACAAGGTCGACTACATCACCATCGGTGACTCCAGCGTGCGTGAGCTGGCTGCCATCCGCGACCCGGCCGTGGTTGCCCACCTGGTCGGGCTCATTCTTCAAGCTCCCGTCGATCAATCGGCTCAACCGCCCCCGGTCGGTCCGCAGTACTTCCTCACGATCCACTTTCACGACGGAACCCAGACCGCCCGAGCCTTTTGGCCGTCGACCGGTCAGCTCCAACGTGGGATCGTGGCCGGCCCTGAGTTCGCCCAGGCCATCCTCGGCGCCCTCCCCGCTCCTGCTGCCTGACCCGCCTGCTGTAGCCTTGCCCCGGTGAAAGCCTGGGTCGTCCGGGAACTTGGCGGGCCAGAGAGCTTGCGCCTCGAGGAATTCGCACCGAGCGAACTGGCCGACGGCATGGTCCGGATCCAGGTGCACGCCGCCGCGATCAACTTTCCCGATGTGCTCATGGTCGCGGGCCTTTACCAGGTCAAGCCCGAGCTGCCCTTTGTACCTGGCGTCGAGGTCAGCGGTGAGGTGTTGAGCGCGCCAGCCGCTTCCGGCTTCAAGCCTGGTGATCGCGTCATGGCCCTGCTCGACAGCGTCGGGTTGACGCGCGGCGGGTTCGCGGAGATCGCCGACGCAGCGCCAGGATCGATCGCCCGGATGCCGGACAAGATGACCTTCGAAGAGGCTGCCGGCTTCACGCTGATCTTCCAGACCGGCTGGTTCGGTTTGCATCGGCGCGCCAACCTGAAGCCAGGCGAGACGCTGCTCGTCCACGCCGGCGCCGGCGGCGTGGGCAGCGCGGCGATTCAACTTGGAAAGGCGGCGGGCGCGACGGTCATTGCAACCGCTGGTTCTGACGAGAAGGTCGCGCTCTGCCGCACCCTGGGCGCCGACCACGCGGTGAACTACAAGACGCAGGACTTCGCTGAAGAGGTGAAAAAGATCACCGGCGGTCGCGGGGCCGACGTCGTGTTCGACCCCGTCGGTGGCGACGTTTACGACCGCTCAACCAAGTGCATCGCGTTCGAGGGCCGCATCGTGCTGGTCGGCTTCACGTCAGGGCGCATCCCGCAGGCGGCCGCTAACCACGTGCTGATCAAGAACTACTCGGTCGTCGGGCTTCACTGGGGCCTTTACACCAGGCGCGCACCCGAGCTCATCCCGCCCGCCACCCGCGCGCTGCTCGATCTCTATGAGGCGGGCACGATCAAGCCCTACATCTCGACCCGTCTCCCGCTGAGCCAGGCGCCACGCGCCCTCGCGCTGGTGGGCGAGGGAAAGAGCACGGGCAAGGTGATCCTCACTGTCTGAGTCAGAGGCGCCCCCGACGCCTGAGCCGGTGGCTCCCGCTACGCCTGAGCCGGTGGCGCCCGCTACGCCTGAGCCGGCGGCGCCCCCAACGCCTGAGCCGGCGGCGCCCCCTACGCCTGAGTCAGAGGCGCCCCCAACGCCTGAGCCGGCAGCGCTCCCAACACCTGAGCCGGCAGCGCCCGCTCCGGCTGAGCCGGCGGCTCCGCCTCCGCGCCCGCAAACCCGGCCGCACCACTACCTGCCTGCGATCGCGGCCGTGGCGCTGGGACTGATCGCTCTTTTGCTCGTGGTCTTCGTGGGTCCCCCCAACAGTCCCGCCACGCCTGTGGAATCGCTCGCCGCGGATCAGACGCTCAGCTTCCCCATGGCCCAGGACCTCGCCGACCTCGACCCTGCCCTGATCTCCACGTACGCCGATGTGGACGTCCTGCGCAACGTGTTCTCGGGGCTGTACAGGTTCGACGCCAAGCTGAATGAGGTGCCCGACCTGGCGGCCGGCCAGCCGCAGGTCTCGGCCGATGGGCTCATCTACACCTTTCGTCTGCGCCACGACGGCCGGTTCTCCAATGGCGATCCCATCACCGCGAACGACTTCATCTACAGCTGGAATCGTGCCGCAGCCAAGCAGGGCGACTACGCGGGCGTGTTCAGCCTCGTGGCGGGTTATGACGCGGTCGCGTCTGGCAGGTCCAACCAGATGTCAGGGCTCGCGAAGGTCGACGACTACACCCTCACCGCGACGCTGACCAGGCCCGCCGGCTACTTCCTCACCGAGGTCGGTTTGTGGCCGTTCTGGGCGGTCGATCAAAAGGTCATCGCGGCGGCGGGCGAGGACGCCTGGACCACCAAGCCCGAGACGCTCGTCGGCAGCGGCCCGTTTCGCATGACCGCACGCGTGCCTGGCCAGTCGATCGACTTCCAGCCCGTGGCCTCCTGGTACGGAGGTTCGACCGGCAAGTTGACGCGCGTGCACGTGGATGTGGTGGCCGACGCGAATACCCAGGTCGCCCAGTACGAGGCCGGCGTCTTCAGCCTTGTCGGATACGGCCGCCAAGGCCTGCCTCCCGCCGCCGCCACCCGCTATACCTCCGACGCGAAGCTCAAGAGCCAGCTCGACCTCGTTCCGATCGGCCTCACCTTCTGGGTGGGCTTCAACCTGAAAACCGGTCCATTTGCCGGCGTCGACCTGGGCAAGGCGGGACGTCACGCGTTCAGCACCGCAATCGACCGTGCCGCGCTTGTCGACGCGCTGTGCAACCAGAAGACCGCATGTGTTTCCGCAACCGGCGGGCTGATCAGCAAAGGCTTGAAGGGCTATCTCGGGGACGGCGCCGACACCAACGCGACGTTCGACGCGGCGGCCGCCAAAGCCGAGTACAAGGCGTGGGACCCGACGGGCGCGAAGGTCAAGAACCTCACCTATACATACGACACGAATGCATTCAACAAGGCTGTCTGCGACAACCTGGCGGCCCAGTGGTTGAAGAACCTCGCCGTCTCAGTGACCTGCGTCGAGATGGATCGCAAGACGTTCTTCGACGACCGCAACGGCCGCTGCGCGTACCCGCTGTTCCGCCAGAGCTGGAGCGCGGACTACGACCATCCGCAAGACTGGTTCGACTACCTGTTCGTCACGGGCGCCAGCTCGTCGGGATCGTGCTACTCAAACCCGAGCATCGACAAGGTGGTCGCCGGCGCGGACGCCGCTCCATTGAGTCAGAGCCAGATCACGTACAAGACGGCCGGCTACGTGCTGATTGAGGATGTGGCCTTCGCACCGCTCGTGTACGGCGTGCAGCAGTACCTCGTGCATCCATACGTCGCGGGTGCCGGCGGCAACGCGCTGTATGACTTCTACTGGACCGAGGCGCGCATCCTCAAGCACTAGGTAAGGCCAGCTCCACCTCCCCATCCGGCGCTGGCGCGCCACCTTCCCCGCTAGCGGGGAAGTCACTTATTTAGTGAGACAGGAGCTGGATTTCGTTCCAGTGGAAGTCGAAAAAGTTGTTCGTCCCGGCTCCCCTGACGTAGGGCTTGAACAGGAAGGAGCCGTTGGCGTAGAAGAGCGGGATGTAGGCGACGTCGTCGATCAGCATCTGGCCCAGCTTCCTGTAGTCGGCCAGGGCCAGGTCGGTCGGCTCAGCGTCGGCCCTGGCGACGAGGTCGTTGTAGGCCTTGGTGTCATAGCCGCTCGTGCAGTTCGAGTCCGGGCATCCGGCAAGCTGGCCCCACAAATTGTCGAACCAATCCTGGGGGTGATCGTAGTCGGCTTTCCAGCCATCCCGTGAAAGCACGTACTGGCCATTCAGCCGAGCCGTGAGGAACTGGGTGTACGGGACGGCCTGCAGGTCCACCTGCACGCCCAGGTTGTCCTTCCACTGCGACTGCAGGAATTCGGCGGTTGCCTTGTGGAGCGGACTGCCGGCGTCATAGGTGAAGGTGACCCCGTGGGTCTTGGCCCCGGTCGGATCGGCGCTCTGGAGGAGCTGCCTGGCCATGACCGGGTCAAACTTGCCTAGCGGGTCCTGGCCGTCGCCCAGGTAACCCGTGAGGCCCTTGGGAATCAGGCCGCCGGTGGCCGCCGTGCAGGCGACGTCGGAGCACACGCTGGAGGCCAGCTTCTTCTTGTCCACGGCCAGGGCGAAGGCGAGGCGTAGGTCGTGCGCGCTCTGGCCCTGGTCCAGCGAGAAGGGTCCCCTGGCCTGCCGCTTCGGGTCGGCGACCATGTTGAAGCTCACGAACGTCGTGCTGACCTTCGGACGAATCAACAGCTGATCCTTCTCGTTAGGCGTGTCCTGTATGCGCACGATGTCGGCGACCGGAGCGTTGCTGAAGCCGCCGTAGCCGTAGATGTCGTAGGCCCCCTGTTCGTACTTGGCGATGGCCGACGATGCATCGCCGACGATGTCCAGGTGAACCGTCTTGACGGTTGGCTTGGGCGAGCCCCACCAGGTGTCGACTGCGACAAAATCCACTGACTGGTCTTGCGCGCGAGCCGCCATTTTGTACGGCCCGGTGCCGATCGCGGTCTCGGGCTTGGCCCACCAGTTGTCGAAGTCGGTCTTGACCACGTTCTGGTCCACGATGGACCCGGTCACGCCCGCGACGGCGATGGCCGGGAGGAACCAGCCTGCGGGTGAGCTGAGCTTCACCTTCACCGTGTAATCGTCTGGAGCAGTGAGGCCGGTCAGAGTGACTGATATGTCCCTCTTTTCGAGCAGAGCCTCGAGAGCACCGCCGGTGGCGGTGTTGGTGGCCACAGTCGTGTAGCCCTCGATCGCGGACAGGTTGGTCGCGTACGCGCCCTGCATAGCCGCCGCGCGGTTCCACGAGTACAGGACGTCCCTGGAAGTGAACTTGTCGCCGTTGGAGAAGGTGACGTCGTGACGCAGCTGGAACGTATACGTCAAGCCGTCGGCCGCCGGCTGCGGAACTGTGGTCGCGAGGTCCGGAACGAGGTTCAGGTTGTTGTCGAACTTGACCAGGTTGTCGAAGAGGTTCTGTTGGATTTCCATGTCCGTCTCCGCATCGGAAACTCCTGGGTCGAGTGACCCGAAGTCATGCAGAAGTGGAAACTTCAATGTCTGCTCGACGGCCAGGCTCGAGCTCTGCGGCACGGTCGTCCCCCCACCTCGACACGCAACCAGCACCAGGCACCCCACGCCGGCAGCCGCCAGGGCTTTGACGATCTTTAGAGCTTGCCTGGGAAGTGGCAGGCGGCCACGTGCCCATCCTTCTTCAGCTCCAGCGGCGGCTCCACGTCCGAACAGATTTGCTGAGCGATCGGGCAACGTGTGTGGAAGCGGCAGCCGCTGGGTGGATTGATGGGTGATGGAATCTCGCCCTTGAGCAGGATCGGCTTACGCTGCGCCTCGCGCTCGGGGTCTGCGAAAGGGATCGAGCTCAGCAGGACCTTCGTGTAGGGATGCAGCGGGGTTTCGTAAACCTCTCGGCTGCTCGCGATCTCGACGATCTTGCCGAGGTACATGACCGCCACCCGGTCGCTGACGTGGCGCACCACCGAAAGGTCGTGCGCGATGAACAGATAGGTCAGCTTAAACTGGTTTTGCAGGTCCTCGAGGAGGTTCACGATCTGCGCCTGAATTGATACGTCCAGCGCCGAGATCGGCTCGTCCGCGACGATCAGGCTCGGGGTCATGACGAGCGCGCGGGAGATCCCAATCCTCTGCCGCTGGCCGCCCGAGAACTCGTGCGGATATCGATTGGCGAAATTTGGGTTGAGCCCGCAGACCCGCATCACCTCTTGCACGCGCTTCTCGCGCGCGGCGCGGTTGCCGAGGCCGAAGTTCTTCAGCGGCTCGGCGATGATGTCGCCGATCGTCATCCTGGGGTTGAGCGACGCATATGGGTCCTGGAAGATGATCTGCATCCGCTGGCGCACCTGGCGCAGCTCGTTGCCCCGCATCTTGGTGAGCTCACGACCCTCGAACTTGATCGAGCCGCTGGTGGCCGGCTGCAGCTGCATGATCACTCGGCCCAACGTCGACTTCCCACACCCCGACTCGCCCACCAGGCCAAGCGTCTCGCCCGCCGAGATGTCGAAGCTGACACCGTCAACGGCCCTCACCACCTGTCCGCGCCCGAATCCACCACCAGTCGGGAAGTGCTTGGTCACATCGGTGACCGAGACCAACGGTCCGGTAGTTTTCGACTGGACCAGCTCCAGCGCCGGCGCCTGGCTCACGTCTTCACCGCTTCGCGCGTCTCTTTCGAGACGTTTCTCATCAGCACCCAGCAGCGCGCCTCCTGGTCGGCGGCAACCTCTGCCAGCGGCGGCTCTTCCCGCATGCAGCGCTCCACCTTGAACTGGCAGCGAGGGTGGAACGTACAGCCCGAAGGCAGTCTGGCCAGGTCGGGCGGCATGCCCTGGATGCTGATGAGCCTTTCGTGCCGGCGCTCATCGACGCGCGGGACCGAACGAAGAAGCGACCAGGTATAGGGATGCTCAGGGTGGTCAAACACCTGTCGAGTCGGCCCCGACTCGACGACCCGGCCGGCGTACATGACCATGACCCGCGTGCAGAGACTGGAGATCACCGCGACGTTGTGACTGATCAGGATGATCGCGGTCCCCAGCTCCCGGTTGAGATCCTTCAGGAGCTCCAGGATCTGCGCTTGCACCGTCACGTCGAGAGCCGTCGTGGGCTCGTCGGCGATCAGCAGGGCGGGCTCGTTGGCGAGGCCCATCGCGATCATCGCGCGTTGGCGCATGCCCCCACTGAACTGGTGCGGAAAGTCGCGAGCGCGCTCTTTGGGCGAGGGTATACGCACGCGTTCCAGGAGCGGGATCACACGATCCTTGGCCTGCCGTTTGTCGAATCTCGAGTGAGCGCGCATCGCCTCCTCGATCTGGAAACCGACTCGGAGGACCGGGTTGAGGGACGTCATGGGGTCCTGGAAGATCATGGAGGCGTCGCCGCCGCGGTACTCGAGCAGCTCTCCTGACGTCATGCTGACGACGTCGCGGTCCTTGAACAAGATCTGGCCCCCGGTAATCCGACCGGGCTCCGGGACGAGATTGAGGATGGAGAGCGCCGTCATCGATTTGCCGCTGCCCGACTCTCCCACGATCCCGAGCGTCTCGCCGGCATTCATTTCAAAGCTGACTCCGTCGACGGCGCGCACGATCCCGGACCCGCTGCCGAATTGCGTGGTGAGGTTGGTGACTCTGAGGAGCGGAGCGGCTATCTACGCATCCTCGGGTCGATCGCGTCGCGCAGCCCGTCGCCAACCCAGTTGAACGCGAGCACGGTGAGGGAAAGGGCAAGGCATGGAGCGAGCACGATGTGCGGCGCGATCTGGAGCGCCTTGTAGCCCTCGCTGGCCATGCTGCCCCAGCTGGGTGCGGGTGGCGGGATGCCAAGGCCGAGCAGGCTCAGGAAGGCTTCGAAGATGATCGCGGCGGGCACCAGGTAAGTGGCCTGGACGACGATCGGGCCCAGCGCGTTGGGCAAGATGTGGCGGGTCAGGATCTTGAGGTCTTTCGTCCCAATCGAGCGCGCGGCCTCGACGAACTCACGCTCACGGAGGGCCAGCGTCTGTCCGCGGACCAGCCGTGCCATCCCCAGCCAGGCGGTGACCGCTATCGCCAGGATGATGTTCTGGATGCCGCGCCCGATCAGCACCACCAGGATCAGCGCGATGAGGAGGTCGGGCACGCCGTAGGAGATGTTGATCAGCAGCGATATGCCCAGGTCGATCTTGCCGCGATAAAAGCCGGCCAGCAGGCCGAGCGCGATCCCGATCACCGAGGCAAGCATGCTCGCCCCGACGCCGACCGAGAGGGCGATCGCCGCGCCGCCCATGACCCGGCTCAAGATGTCGCGGCCATAGTCATCGAGGCCAAGTGGATGGATCACGCTCGGCCCCTGGTAGGTCGGTCCAAGCGCCTGGCGCCACGTCGGGTAAGGGGTCCAGAAGAAAGAGAGGATCGCCGTGACGAAGAACACGCCGATGATCACGAGCCCGACGACCGCCATGCGATTCCGGGTCAGGCGACGCCAGGCGTCCTGCCACAGGGTTACCTGTTCGGGGAGCTCGTCGCCCGCGACGAGCTGGAGCTCTTCGGGCGCCTCGAGTGCGCTTGGGACTACTGTCGCCATCTCATCACTCCATCACCCTAATAACGTATCCGAGGGTCGAGCACCGGGTACAGCAGGTCGACGGTCAGGTTGGCCAGCCCGATCAGCGCAGCATAGAACGTGAATACGCCGATCACGATGTTGTAATCCCGGCTCAGGATGCTCGTGACGAACTCCTTGCCCAGCCCAGGGATCCCGAACAGGAACTCGATCACGACCGATCCGGTGATGATCCCGGTGATCAGTGGTCCCAGGATGGTGGCGACCGGGATGAGGGCGTTCCGCAACGCGTGGCGCAGGATGACGACCCTGGCGCTCAGGCCCTTCGCCCAGGCAGTGCGAACGTAGTCCTGGCGGATCGTCTCCAGCATGCTGGCCCTGGTCAGCCGGGCGACGATGGCGGCATAGGGCAGCCCGAGCGCTATGGCCGGGACTGGGATCTGCTCGATTTTCCCCCAACCGATGTCTTCGTAGATCTGCCCTCCGCTCCAGGCATAGAAGCCGGTGACCGTGAGGATGATGAGCAGGAAAGCCCACACGAAGCTGGGCACGCTGTAGCCGATCACGGATGCAGTCGAAGCCACGTAGTCGACCCAGGTGTTCTGTCTGATCGCCGCGAGGACTCCGAGAGACATGCCGATGACCACGGTCACCACGACCGCGGCGAGACCGAGGGTGATACTCGTTTTCGCTTCACGAAGCAGCAGCGGCGTGATCTGGGTTCCCTCGTTGACGAGGGACTCGCCGAGGTCGCCGTGCGCGAGGCCCTGGAGCCATAACGCGTACTGCTGTGGCCAGGGTAGGTCAAGGTTGTAGTGATGAAGGAGGGCCGCCTCGGTGGCCGGGTTGAGCCGGCGCTCGCGGGCGATCGCGTTGCCCGGGAGCTGGTGGATGCCGATGAACACGATTGAGGACACCACGATGGCGGTGAACGTAATCAGCAGGAGCCGCTGACTGGCGTAAATGAGGGTGCCTCGGCTCATTTCCTCCTCGTCGAACGATACAGCAGGAAGGGGGTCCGCACAAATTGCGAACCCCCCTCTTATGAACTCGAAACTAACGGTTTAGTGCGTGAGGAGCCGGATCCCCTCCCAGTTGTAGTCATACAAACCGTTGTAGCCGGCGCCCTTGGTGTAGCTCTGGGTCAGGTAGGTCTGGGTGCCGTAGAAGAGGGTCATCCAAACCACGTCGTTGACCAGCATCTTGCCGGCGTTGATGTAGTCGGCGGTCGCCTGGTCGAGCGACTTGACGTCGGCGGCGGACACGATGGTGTCCATTGCCGGGTTGCAGTAGGCCTCGTCGCCGCCGCGGCCGATCGGTGCCTGCGCGCAGGTGAACAGGTTGTCGAACCAGTCCTGGGGGTGGTTGTAGTCGGCGCCCCAGCTCGCGCGTCCGATAATCGGGAGCTTCTGCTGGCGGTCGCGCTGTAGGGTCGGGAAGTCAGATGGGGCTAGCTTGACGTCGATGCCAAGGTTCGCCTTCCACTGAGCCTGTAGGTTGGCATAGACCTTGTCGTTGCCCGCGCTCGAGTTGTAGCGGATCTCTAGGCCCTTGACCTTGCTGCCGGTCGGGTCCCACTTCGTGTACAGGGCCTTGGCGGCGGCCGCGTCGAACTTCGCGTTGGGGTCGGTGTTGTCGCCGATGTAACCCGCCAGGCCCTTGCTGATCGGACCGCCGGTCGCCGGCTGACAGGTAGCCCCGTGCGCGCACGCGATGTCGGCCAGCTGTGTGCGGTCGATGGCCATTGAGAACGCCTTGCGTCCGTCCAGGCCGGGGTCGCTCGCGTTGGTCGTGTCCTGGCCGGGCGTAGCCCCTGGCTTGGATGCGAAGGGGCCTCTGACGAAGTTGAAGCCGACGCCCGTCGTGCGGGAAGCTGGATAGATGTTGAGCAGCTTGACCTTGGTCGGGTCGGCCTTGTAGCGAAGGATGTCGTCCGGCCCGGGTGGCTGATTGGCCATACCGACGAGCTCGTAGCCGCCGGACTCGAACTTCTTAACGCGGGAGACATCGTCGATTCCGATATCGACGTGCACGCCGGTCAGCTTGCCAGTGTCGCCGCCCCACCAGTTCTTGACGGGCGCAAAGTCCATCGACTGCTTGGGGGTGCGTGCGGTCACCTTCCACGGGCCGCTGCCGATGTAGGTCGAGGGCGACTCGGTCCAGTGGTCGTCACCGGCTGCGGTGATCACCTTCTGGTCGAGGACCTCGGCTGCTGTAGGCATTGCCAGCTGGGTCAGCCAGTAGCCGGCAGGCGCATTGAGCTGCGCCTTGAGGGTGTAGGCGTCTGGCGCGCTCAGACCGGAGATCGTGGTCGCCTTGCCACTCTCGACGTCGGCGGCTCCTTTGAGCGCCTCGAGGTTGCTCGCGTACGCGTCATTCAGCCGGAGCGTACGGGTCCAGCTGTAGATCCAGTCAGCGGAAGTGACCTTGTCGCCGTTCGAGAAGACCACGTCGTGCCGAAGCGCGAAGGTCCATGTCAGGCCATCGGCCGAGATGGTTGGCAGAGCGCTTGCGCCGTCGGGCTGGATCTTGAGGTTGTTGTCGAAGCGGTAGAGCCCCGTAAACACCTCATTGAGGAACGTGATGTCGACGGCCGAACTCACGTGGGCGGGGTCCAGGCTGGTGATGTCGTTCTGGAGCCCGATACGTAGGGTCTGGTCGGAGGCCAGCGTCTCTGAAGTGCCCCCGCCGCCGCCGCCACCACAAGCGGCCGCTAATGTCAATGCTCCCAACGCCACGGCGAGGGAACGAAACGTGGAGCTTCGCGTCATACAACCTCCTCACGGAACACGTCGCGAGGAAGGCGCGCATCCAGGTGCCTTCCCCAACAATCCATCGCCCTCTTCCCGGCAGACCGGGGCGAGAGTGCGCCGGCGACGGATTCAGCCATCCAGGATGGCACCCGCTACTCCACGCCTATCTTGGGGCTTGGGCCCCCGCCCGGTCAAGTTCCAGACGCCATCCTCGCGACCTGGGGGTTGGTCGGCTTTCGCAGCGTGCCATGATCGCCAGGTGGGGCCAAGCAACCGAGGGATGCGCCGGCAGGAGGGTCGTGCGAAGGTCGAGGGGTCGACCACCTTCACCGCCGATCTCGACCTGCCCGGGCTCCTGCATGTCCAGCTCGTGCTCAGCCACCTGCCGAGCGCCCGAGTGCGGAGTATCGATACGAGCGCCGCCCGCTCCGCTCCAGGGGTCGTGGACGTCGTCACCGGCGCCGATCTCCCCGAGGTCGAGGCCGCCGGACCCGACAAGCCCCTGGCCATCGATCGCGTCTTCTATTCCGGCCAGCCCGTGGCTGCGGTGATCGCCGAGACCGAGACCGCCGCCGCGGACGCGGCAGCCCTGATCGTGGTCGATCTCGAGGAGCTGCCGGTCGTCGCCGGTCCCGAGCAGGCCATGAAGGACGACGCCCCCGAGGTGCTCGAGTCGGACGCCGAAGGCTCCGAAGGCGATGCTTCCATGCACGGCGCGGCAACCGAGTCGGAGTCGGAGTCTGTGGAGCGGCCGCGCAACGTTAGCTCGGTGGCTTCTTACAAGCGCGGCGACGTGGAATCCGGCCTGGCCACGGCAGATGCGATCGTCAAGGCGACGTACGGGCTCGCCCGCGTGCATCACTCCTTCATCGAGCCTCACGTCTCGGTCGTGCGGCCCGAGCCTGGAGGAGGTGTCACCATCTGGGCGCCGACCCAGGGTCCGTTCGCCGTGCGGGACGAGATCGCCAAGGTGATCGACGCGGCTCCGCACGAGGTTCGCGTCATCTCTATGCCGGTCGGTGGCGGCTTCGGCGGAAAGGTCATGCTGCTGGAGACGCTGCTCGTTTTGCTGGCGCGCAGGGTGCGCCGCCCTGTACGCCTGGCGCTGACGCGGCAGCAGGAGTTCTTGCTGGGCCACCCTGCCCCGGCTGCACGCTTTGACCTGGAGCTCGGCGCGAAGCGTGATGGCACGCTAGTCGCGCTGCGCGCCCGCTACGACTACGACAACGGCGCCTCCGGCGGCTGGCACGCAGGGATCACGGGTTCGTTCCTGGGCGGCACTTACCGCATTCCGAACTTCGAGATCACAGGCTTCGAGGTCGCGACCAACAAGACGCCGGCAGACGCGTATCGCGCGCCGGGCGCGCCGCAGGCCTACTTCGCGCTGGAGTCGGCGATGGACGAACTGGCGATCGAGCTGGGGATCGACCCGATCGAGCTCCGACTGCACAACGCGTCGCGCGAAGGCGATCTCAATGCGGACGAAGAGCCATGGCCGCGGATCGCGATGGTCGAGTGCCTCGAGGCAGCTCGTCGCCATCCGGTGTACACGGCGCCCGCCGGCCCGGGTGAGGGCGTCGGGATCGCCCTCGGGTGCTGGGGCGGCGCCCGCTCGCCGGCCGCGGCGGGTTGTCGCGTCGAGCCCGACGGCACGGTCTCGATCCTCATCGGGTCGCCCGACATCAGCGGATCGTCCACCGGGCTCGCGATGATCGCCGCCGAGGCGTTCGGGATCGCGCCCGAGAAGGTTCGCGTGACCGTTGGGGACACGAGCTACGCGCCGCAGGGGCCGATGGCGGCAGGCAGCCAGGTCACCTACAGCGTGGGCGGAGCGGTCTACGAGGCCGCGCTCGAGGCAAGGCGCCAGCTGCTCGAGATTGCCACCGATGAGCTCGAGGCGGCGCCCGAGGACCTCGAGATCGTCGACGGACACGTCGCGGTCAAGGGCGTGCCGGATCGGTTCGTCGAGATCACGCGCCTGGTGGCGATGAGCACCGAGTTCATGGGGCGTCACCGGCCGATTCAGTCCATGGGACGTTCGGCGGTGCAGAGCGCGTCACCATCATTCACCGTGCACATCGCCCGAGTTCGCACTGACGCGGAGACGGGCGCTTTCCAGCTGACGGGCTACGCGGCGATCCAGGACGTTGGGCGCGCGATCAACCCGCCGGAGGCTCAAGGCCAGGTCCATGGCGGCGCCGTCCAGTCGCTGGGTCGCGCGCTGGGCGAGCAGCTCTTCTACGACTCAGACGGCCAGCTCAGGAGCGGCAGCTTCCTCGACTACGAGCTGCCTACGGCCGACCAGGTGCCTCACATCGACGTCGAGCTGGTGGAGGTTCCATCCCCGGTTGGGCCGCTGGGGGCGAAAGGAGTCGGCGAGCCGCCCGCGATCCCCGGTGCGGCTGCGCTGGCCAACGCGCTGGCAAGGGCGACGGGCATTCGCGTTCGCGAGGTTCCCATCGACCGATCGAAGCTGGTGGCGGCGAGCTCGTCGCGCTGATCGTGGGCGAGGGAAAGGGCGGCGGAGCCTCGCCGCTGCGCGCATACGTCTCACGAACCCTTCCCGACTACGCACCCATCCTGGTCTGCAACCGCGCGCCTCGTGAGCCAAAGCCGGAGGGCGGCTTCGCGCGCGGGTCAGGAGGCGTGATCACCGCGCTGCTCACGATGGCGGAAGCGACTGGGGCGGACTGGGTCGCCTGCGCCCGCAACGATGCCGAACGCGAGCTCGCGGCCAAGGACGGCGCGCCGATGACGGTCCCTCTGTTGCAGTCGACCGGCCGCCTGCACTACGCGACGCCGACGCGTGAGCAGTACGACATGTACTACGGCGTGATCGCAAACCCGGTGCTGTGGTTCATCCAGCACTATCTATGGGACCTGGGCAACGAGCCTGTGATCGACCAGCGCATACACGAGGCCTGGTCGGAAGGCTATGTCGAGGTGAACCGGCAGATGGCCAAAAGGGTGGTGGAGGTGGCGCGCGCGGCGACGAAGCGACCGCTCGTCCTGGTGCACGACTACCAGCTCTACCTCGTCCCGCACATGGTGCGGCAGGAGATTCCTGCGGCGGTGATCCAGCACTTCGTGCATGTGCCCTGGCCCACGCCCCAGTACTGGAAGGTGCTGCCCAAGCCGATGCGCGACGCCATTCTCGAGGGTCTGCTCGGATGCGACATCGTCGGTTTCCAGTCGAGCCTCGACGTCCGCAACTTCCTGCTGACATGTGAAGAGAACGGAGGCCTTCAGGTTGACGAGCGCGAGCGGGCGGTGGTCGCGGGCGGGCGCGTGGTGTACGCGCGGCACTACCCCATCTCGATCGACGTGCTGAGAACGCAGGGCCTCGCGGCCTCGAGGGGTGTCAAACGACAGGAGGCTGACCTCGCGAAATGGCGCCCGAAGCACCTGATCGCGCGCATCGACCGCACCGATCCGGCGAAGAACATCGTGCGAGGCTTCATCGCGTACGAGAAGCTTTTGCGTTATCACCCCGAGCTGCGCGGCGTGGTCCAGTTCTGGGCCTTCCTCCAGCCATCGCGCCAGGACGTCGGGGTATACAGCCGCTACCTTCGCCAGATCCGCCAGATGGCGGGCCGCATCAACAGCGAGCTCGGCACGGAGGAGTGGCAGCCGATCCGGCTGGAGATCGCGGAGAGCGAGCGCAAAGCCATCGCGGCCTTGAAGAACTTCGACGTGCTGCTGGTCAACCCCGTGTACGACGGGCTCAACCTCGTGGTGAAGGAAGGCGCCCTTGTGAATGGGACCGACGGGGTGATCGTGCTGTCCGAGAATGCCGGCGCGCACGAGGAGCTTCGCGAGCACGTGCTGTCGGTCAATCCTTTCGACGTCGAGGCGACAGCAGCCGCCATGTATGCGGGCCTGACGATGGGTTCAGAGGAGCGGCACCGGATGAACGAGGCGGCGCGCGACGTGGTGAGGGTCAACGACATCGCGCGCTGGATCAGCAACCAGGTCCAGGACCTCCGCGACCTGGTCGCGCCAGGACGTGCGGCCGTACGTCCGGAACTTCACCAGCCCGCCCCCGACACGCCGGACCGCCGCCGGAACTAATTAGCTGGCTGGACCGCTCCCTCAGCCCACCCGACGATCTCGTTGAGGAAGGCGGCGGCCTCCTCCGGCCCGGAGACGACGACGTCGCAGTGGTCGAACAGGTGGGCAGGCGCCTCGGGCGAGCTCACTCCGACGCACAGGTGCGGGACGTCCATCGAGCTCACGTACTCGAACATCGAGCGGTCGTTTTCGTCATCGCCGAAGCACACGACGCCGCCTGGGTCCATTCCTGGGAGCAGCGCCGCCAGCGCGGTGCCCTTTCCCGCCTTGGGCGCATGGACCTCGAGCACCTTGCGTCCCAGATAGCCGGCCAGGGGGCGTCCCTCGAGGAGTGGCTGGATGAACGCCAGCATCTCTTCACCGCTCAGGTTCGTGCCGCGAAAGTGGATCGCGCTGCTGGCCGGCTTCACCTCGAGCCACGCGCCCGGTAGGCGTTCAAGCAGCACGGCGACATCCGCATTGAACTGCTCGAGCGCGCTCTTGTGCGCGTGTCGAGGAGCGGCCATCCCGCTGTCGCCGATGAGCCGAACTCCGGAGATGGGAATGAGCTGCTCGAGCTGGCCGGTGGTGCGGCTGCTCAGGACGATCACGTCGGCGAGCACCCGGACGAGCCTGCTCAGCGCCTGCAGGGCCTCCGGCCGGGCGACCGTCTGAGCGGGGTCGGGGACGATCTCGGCCAGGGTGCCGTCGAAGTCTGTGACGAGGACCACCTCGCTTGGCGGCACTGCGGCGACTGGCGACTTCCGCCAGGCGTCGAGGAGCTCATCGGTCTGAAGCACTATTTATTAGTAGCAGGGCGGTGGCGCTCGACGATCGAGGCAAGGTTGGTGCCCAGGGGCAGCGTGCCGAACGAATGGCCCCAGTCGCCACCGAGGCGAGAGGCGCAGAAGGCTTCGGCCGTGGCGGGGTCCCCAAACCGCAGCAGCAGGGAGCCCTGGAGCACAACCGCCATGCGCTCGACGATTCGACGGGCTCGCGATTCCGGATCCGTGGAGTCTGTGATCTCGCGTCGCAGCTGGCTGATGGACCGGTTGAGTCGCGGCTCGGAGGCCGTCTGGACCTCCGCGAAAAACGCCTCCACCGACTCGGGCTCGCGCGCCATGGCGCGCAGCACGTCGAGCGCGTTCACATTGCCCGAACCCTCCCAGATCGAGTTGAGCGGAGCCTCCCGGTACAGCCGAGGCAAGATCGACTCCTCGACGTAGCCGTTTCCACCGTGACATTCGAGTGCCTCGCCGGCGACCGCGATCGCCCGCTTGCACGTCCAGTACTTGGCGACGGCGAGGGCGAGACGCCGGAAGCGGGCCTCGCGCGGATCAGAGGCCCGGTCGAAGGCGCCCGCCAGACGCATCATCAGGATGGTCGCGGCCTCGGACTCCACCGCCAGGTCGGCGAGCACGTTGACCATCAGCGGCTGCTCGCTCAGCAGCCTTCCAAACGCGCGGCGGTGAGCGGTGTGATGCGTGGCCTGCGCGACTGCCTGCCGCATGAGCGAGGCCGAGCCGATGACGCAGTCCAGGCGCGTGTGGTTGACCATCTCGATGATCGTCCGCACGCCGCGCCCCTCCTCTCCGACCATCACCGCCCACGCCTCGTCCAGCTCGACCTCCGAGGAAGCGTTGGATCGGTTGCCCAGCTTGTCCTTGAGCCGCTGGATGTGGAAGCGGTTGCGCGTGCCGTCGGGCAGAACGCGCGGCAGCAGAAAACAGGAGAGCCCGCCCGCGGCTTGCGCGAGGACGAGGAATGCGTCGCACATCGGCGCCGAGCAGAACCATTTCGCGCCGGTCAGCAGGTGCTCGCCGTCGCCGCCGGTCGGAACAGCGCGCGTCGTGTTGGTCCGCACGTCCGAGCCGCCCTGCCGTTCGGTCATCGCCATGCCGAAGAGGACACCCCGCTTGGTGGACGCCGGGCGCAGGCCCTGGTCGTACTCGAGCGTTGTCATCAGCGGCTCCCAGAGCTCTGCGAGGCCTTTCTCCTGGCGCAGCGCCGGCACGGCCGCGTACGTCATCGAGATCGGGCACCCGTGGCCGCCTTCGACCTGCGACCAGAGGTAGAAGGCGGCGGCGCGGGCGGCGTGCGCGCCCTGGCGCGGTTCGCGCCACGGCAGCGCGTGCAGGCCGTGACCGACCGCCACCTCCATCAACCTGTGCCAGGCAGGGTGGAACTCCACCTCGTCGATCCGGTTGCCAAATCGGTCGTGCGTCTTCAGCTGTGGCGGGTTGGCGTTGGCCTGGAAGCCCCAGTCGATGGCCTCCTGCGAGCCGGCGAGCCGGCCGAGATCGAAGACCAGGTCATGAGCCCAGGCCGCGCCCTCCCGCTCGAGTGACTCGCGCAGGGGCGCGTCGGCTTGGAACAGGTTGTAGTCAACCAGCGGCGGCGGCTGATTGAAGACCGGGTCCGTCATCGGGGAAAGGCTAACGCCGCCGGAGGGCGGCGCCGACTCCATCGCTCTGCGCAATCTCCCGCAGCGCCGCTATGTGGCGCTCGAACGCACGCCGTCCCTCGCGTGTGAGGGACAGCCACGTCCGGCCGCGCTTGCCGACGAATCCCTTGTCGACCTTCACGTAGCCTGCCTGCTCGAGCAGGCTCACCTGCTTCGACAGCATCGAGTCGGTCACCTCGACGTGGTCCCGGACGAAGCTGAACTCGACCTTGCTGGCGGCCGCAAGCAGGGCGGCCATGGAAAAGCGAACCGGATGACCGAGCAGGTCATCCAGTGCGTGGCGCGGATGGCTCAACGGCGCCAGATCAGCTTGGCCACGATCAGCAGCGGGATCACGCTGACTACGACACTCAGCCCAAAGTGATAGCTCGGTTGCGGGGGCGCCCACCACCGGGTGATGATGCTCACGCTGGACACGGCGCCGTTCCAGAAGCTGAACGCGATGACGCCGCCGAAGTACAGGAGAATCGCTGCGCGGCTGTAGGCTCGAATCCTCAAGCCGACGTAGATGAATCCACCCAAGCCGACGATCATGATGGCCAGAATCCCGACGCTTACGACTGGACCGCCCCGCCGGAGGTCCGGCAGCGTGCTTATGACTGCTCCCACGGCCAGGTAGATGGCGGCGATGCCGAGCAACATCCATGCGAGCTGGCGGTCCGCGCGGCGCACGCGCACGGCTTGACTGTTTGCCTCGGACAGGGCAGCTCGGGCTTCTTGAGGAGATGGAACGGGCTGGCTCACATCCGCACCCTAGCACCTACTTGCCAATTTGGCAAGTACTTTCCAACGCGGCACGAGGTCGGGCGTTAGCCGGCTTCCTTCGCCAGCTCGGCGACCAGGTGCAGCTGCTGTTTGCGCTCGTCGTTGTCGAACGCCATGGGCGAGACGATCAGCGTGTCGACTCCGGCGTCCCGGAACGCGCGGATGCGCTCCTTCGCGCGATGCGGTGAGCCGGCGATGCTGACAGCGTCGATCAGGTCGTCCGGCAGCGCGAGCATCGCCTCGTTCTTGCGACCGGCCAGGTAGAGCTCCTGGACCTGCTCGGCCTCGCGCTCGAACCCGTACGACGAGACGAGGCGGTTGTAGAAGTTCTGCTCGCGCGATCCCATCCCGCCGACGTACAGCGCCAGCATCGGCCGCATCGCGTTGCGCGCCACGTCGGCGTCGTCGCCGATCATCACGTTGACGCTGGGGCAGATGCGGAAGTCGTCCAGCGTGCGCCCGCCACGCGCCGCGCCCTCCTCGAGCGGCACTCGCAGCGCCGCGGTGTGCTCAGGCGAGAAGAAAACGGGCAACCAGCCGTCGGCGATCTCCCCCGCCAGCGCCACGTTCTTCGGGCCGAGCACCGCCAGGTAGATCGGGATGCGCTCCTGCACCGGCCTGATGGTGAGCTTCAGCACTTTGCCCGGACCATCCGGCAGCGGCAGGTCGAGGGTCTCGCCATGGAACTCGACCTTCTGGTGGGCGAGCGCCATGCGCACGACCGCCACGTATTCGCGGGTGCGCTGCAGCTGCTTGGCAAACCGCACTCCGTGCCATCCCTCTGAGACCTGCGGCCCCGAAGTGCCCAGCCCCAGGATCAGCCTGCCGCCCGAGAGCTGGTCGATCGTGGCCGCGGTCATGGCGGTCATCGCCGCGCTGCGGGCGGGGATCTGGAAGATGCCCGCCCCGAGCTTGATCCGGCTCGTACCCGCGGCCAGCCAGGCGAGCACCGTCGCCGCGTCAGAGCCATAAGCCTCGGCGGTCCAGACGGAGTCGTAGCCGAGTTCCTCGGCGGTGCGCGCAATCTCGAGTTGGTGCGCGGCGGTCAGCCCAAAACCCCAGTAGCCGACACTGACGCCAAGCTTCATTGGCCTCTAATCCAGGCTGTGAATTTCATGTGCTGGAACGAGTGTATTGTCGTGGCATGGTTGAACACGGGCCGGGATTCGTTCCGTTCGGATTTCACCTCTTCTGGATGATGGGACTGCTCGCGGTCGTCGTGGTGACAGTTCTGTTGATCGTCCTGGCGGTCAGGGCTTCGAGCAGGAATGCTTACCCGGCGGGCGCGGTGCCACCACCGGCGTCACGCGAGACTCCTCTCGAGATTCTTGCCCGCCGCTTTGCGTCCGGCGAGATCACCGCGGAAGAGTACCAACGCGCAAGGGATCTTCTCGGAGGCGGCGGGAAGACCTAGAAGAACGTCTGCAGCAGCAGGAAGACGTTCAGCACGATGATCAGGGTCGCTACGCCGTAGGCGGCCCAGTTGGTCACGCGGCGGTTGACCAGGTTGCCCATCAGCTTGGGGTCACGGCAGAAGATGACCAGCGGGATCAGCGCAAACGGGATCCCGAACGATAGGAAGACCTGGCTCACGACGAGGGTATGCGACGGGTCGAAGTGAACCGCGATCACGACCAGCGCCGGCACCATGGTGATCGCCCGGCGCAGGAAGATCGAGATCTGTCGGTGGATGAAGCCCTGCATCACCACCTGGCCGGACAGGGTGCCGACACTCGCCGACGAGATGCCGGAGGCCATCAGCGCGACGCCAAAGATGAGGCCGCTGTGCGCCCCCAGATACTGGTCGAGCCCGTGGAAAACCTGCGTCAAGTCGTTGCCGACCGTGACCAACCCCCGCGCGTGGAAGACAGTGGCGGCCATGATCAGCATCGCCATGTTGATGAGGCCCGCGATCCCCATCGCGATGATCACGTCGATCAGCTCGAACCGATAGATCTTCAGCTTCGCGTGTGGGTTGGCGCCGATGACGCGCTTCTGCGTGAGCGCCGAGTGTAGGTAGATCACGTGCGGCATGACGGTGGCGCCGAGGATGCCGACCGCAAGCACCAACGATGCATGCCCGTCCAGCTGCGGGATAAATGTACCGCCGAGGATCCCTGGCACTGACGGGCTGGCGCGGAACACCTCGAGCCCGAAGGCGATCACGATCAGGCCAACCAAACCCGCGATCGTCGACTCCAGGCGCCGGAAGCCCCAAGCCTGCAGGCCGAGGATCGCAAACGCGATCAGCCCGGTGAGGAGCCCGGCGGCGAAGAGGGGGATGCCGAAGACGAGGTTGATCCCCACGGCGGCGCCGACGAACTCGGCAAGGTCGGTCGCCATGGCAATGAACTCCGCCTGGATCCACAGGAACACGACGACCGGGAACGGAAAGCGGTCCCGGCAAACCTCGGGCAGGCTGCGGCCGGTCGCAATGCCGAGCTTGGCGCTCATCGACTGGATGAGCATCGCCATGAGGTTGGCACCCAGCACGACCCACAGCAGCATGTAGCCGAACTGCGAGCCGCCGGCCATGTTGGTGGCGAAGTTTCCTGGGTCGACATAGGCCACCGCGGCGATGAAAGCCGGTCCAAGAAAGGGCAGCGCAGCTCGAATCCCGCGCTGCTGGCCATTGAGCGAGCGCTCGGCGGCTCTGAGGACCCGAAGCTCGCCTGGGAGCGCGTTCTCGACGCCGAGCACCTGCCGCTCGGCGGTGCCAACCGCGGCTCTTACAGCTTTAACGGCCACCTTGACGAACCCCTTCGACGAACATCGCGCGTGCCAGGCCGAGTGGGATGCTCACGCGGCGGCCCTTGATACGAACGCTGATCGGGCCCTCGAACTTGCTTTCCTCCACCATCTCGACTCGGATCCCGGGCAGCAGGCCGCGCCGCTCCATCTCGCGAAGGCGTACCGGGTCGTCGTCGGACACGCCCTGGACCACCAGCTTCTCGCCGGCGCGTGATTCGCTCAGAGGCCGGTTGCTCACCGGGCGGACCTTGCCCTTCAGCGTGGGGATGGCGTGGCCGTGAGGGTCCAGCTCCGGGCGGCCGAGCAGCTCGAAGATCCGCTGCTCCATCCGCTCGGAGATCACGTGTTCCAAACGTTCCGCTTCGTCGTGGACTTCGTCCCAGCTGTAGCCGAGGACCTGGACGAGGAACATCTCGAGCAGGCGGTGGTGCCGAACGAGCTCGAGGGCGACTTTGCGGCCCTCACGAGTCAGCTGCTGTCCGCGGTAGCGGTCGTGGACGACAAGGCCCTGAGCGGAGAGGCGCGTGACCATTTCGCTGACGCTGGGTGACGAGATGCCGAGACGCTGAGCGAGGTCGCGGGTCGGAACTGCGCGCTGGTCGCCGTGCAGCTGGTAGAGGGCTTTGAGGTAATCCTGCTGGGATCGGGTGAAGGTGCTGCGCCGCTCGAGCTGCTCGACCATCGACCTAGGTTTCCCTAATTTCGATCGCGGGCTCGCCTACCACAAAAGATAGGATAGCCTAACTCTCGGCTACAGCGCTCTGCTTAAGTGTTCTGTTCTGCTGAGCTCAGACGCAGGCGCCGGTGGCGGAAGACGCGGGGTTGTAAGTCACGCTCACGTTTGGGGTCACCGTGACCGGCCCCGCGGCAGTGATCACCAGGAGGTAAGCCGCGCAGCCTTCCGCCAGGTGGAAGTCGAAGTCGACGCTGGTCACGCCCAGCCAGCCGTTTGCGCTTCCCGAGTGGTGCATGCAGTAGTTCGTGTTCCCGGCCCGATTCTGAACGCACTGGACCGCGTCGCTGAACTGATGGATGGAAAGGATGCTCACGGACATCGGACCCGTGGAGCTGAGCTTCAGGTGGTACGTGAAGGTGTCGGGGACACCGGCGCCGAGGTAATAGGTGGGCCCGCTGATCGATTGCGGCACGTTCCAGATGCCGAGCGTTGGATGCGCAAGCTCACCGGTCAGGGTGTTGACCTGGTCCTGCGACGCAGTGAGCTTGTTCTGCGTCGTGGTGAGCGCCGTCGTGAGGTTCTGCGTGCGCCCGGTCAGCTGTTCGTTCTGGCTCGTCAGAGCGCGGTTGGCATTCTGGTTGCTGGTGTCGTCGACGTAGAGCAGCCCGACGCCGCCGGCGGTCAGCAGAAGGGCCGCCGCGAGCGCGATCGTCCAGAACCGCCGCGAGCGGGCAACGTTGACTGGCGCCCACTGCGACCTGACGGGCGAGGTCTCGAAGGGCGACGAGTACGGCTCGGCCGGAGCCAGCGCGGTTTCTTGATTGGCTTCCTCGGTCGAGGGGGTAGTGACTTCCATGGCTGGAGTCATGATCTCATCCCTCGTCATATCTGGCCAGGCCTCGGCCACGACCCCAGCACCTGGTTGATCCGCGAGGCGGTCTCCACCTGCGTCCCGACGTCGTAGGTGAACGTCTTGCCGTCCGGTTGGGTCGACGGTCCCGGGCCGCAGGTGCTCCCGCACGCCGCTTCCTCCACATAGAAAGCCGCTGTCGTGTTGAGCCAGGCCGGTGATGAGCGCACGTTGGGCAGCTGGCCGCCGCTGCGGCCCCCGTGGCCGTACACCCAGACGTGTGGCACACCGGCTGCATCGCGCACGGTGAAGGCGAGGTTGTCGTCGCCGGCGTCGGCCTGCGGCCGGATCCACTGCAACGGCTGGCCGAATGCCTGAGAGGCGCCGCCGCTCGAGTCCCACAGGCTGACGGTTGAGCCAAGCGGCGCGCGGAAGTACAGGCGGCTGCCGCTGCTGCCCCATGTGGCCATCGTGCCGGACGCCTGTGAGTAAGCGAGGCTGCCGTCGGTGGTGTGACGGACCTGGAGGTGGTCGCCGGAAGCTGTGTAGGTCTGGACGAACGCGAAGTAAGCGCCGTCCGGTGAGAAGCCGAGGTACGCATCGTCCTCGCTTGGGTTCTTGCCGCGTCCCGGGACCGGACCCATCGTGGAGACGACGCGGTCGCCACCCCCGCTCAACAGGTGCAGGTTGACGCCGTTGGCATCCGAGGTGACGTACGCGAGGAATCCGCGGTCTGGGCTCCACGCGTGCAGCCCGTCCATCGTGGCGCCGCCCGACCAGGTCGCGACCACCGTCGAGGTGCCTGTGTACAGGTCCAGGACGCCGACGAGGCTGTCCCCCAACGTGCCGGGTCCCCCCTGTGTCGCAGACCACGAGATCATGGTCTGCGTCACAAGCTGCGGCAACCAGTTGCCGGTGATGGTGCAGATCGTGCGCGGGCTGCGCGCATCGGAGACGTCGGCCAGAACCGGAGCGGTCGCACCCTGCATCACCAGCAGCGCTTCCTGGGTGGCCGGCGCGCTGGGACAGCTGGCGTGCATGGCCGCCCAGGCCGGGACGGCGATCGGGCTGGGAGACGCGATCGGCGACGGCGACGGGCTCGGAGACGGGCTGGGCGTCGGACTCGGCGTGGGAGTCGGAGTCGGGCTTGCCGAGGGCGCTACGGAGGGGCTCGTGTGGGCGACGGCTGGACCGTTGGCCGAGCAGCCGGCGACGGCCAGCAGGACTCCTATGAGTACCAACCCCCTCCTCACACCAGGTTGAAACGCCTCCCGGCCGGTTGACGTTACGCGTGTCCGGGTCTCAGGCAAGGCGCCCAGAATAGTCGCTTACCGATTTTGTTAGCGACAGGTTAAGGAAGGGGAATGAGGCTGGGAAGCCTGGTTGCCATGGTGCTCGCCGTCTCCGGCTGCACCAACCCGGTACCACTGACTGTGGCGGTCCAGACGGCGGCCACTCAGGATGTGGCGGTTGGAGGGCGGGCTCAGCTCGTGGTCCAGCTCACCAACACGGGTCCCGCCATCTTCCACCTCGGCCTTGTCTTCATGACGGCCGACAAGTGGTACGAGCACCACACGGTCTCGGACCTCGGTGGGTGCACGGTGGCGCCGGATGCATCGGCGCTCGACTGCGGCGATCTCGGTGCGGGCGCAACGGCGACTTACATGATTGTCGGGACGGCGAAGGACGCCGGCAGCTTCCACTACGAGCTGGCGTTGCGGGAGCTCGTGCGCCCGTTCGACTTCGTCAACGACCACCCCGGCGGCGCGGACCTGCAGACGTGGGACGAGACGATCAAGCCGACGTGACCCCTCACGCCGATTCCCAGTTCGTCGCGATCGCGGCTTGCGCGGCCGCCAGCGTCGTGAGGCCCGCGCAAACCCTGGCGTGAAGCGAGTTCTCCACCCCGTCCTTCCTCGACGCTGGGAAATCTCCGCTTCGAGGTTCTGGCCACAGGTTTTTCGGGTCGGTCGGCGAGCCGCGCAGCTCGAGCGGGATCAGGTGGTCCTCCTCGTAGTCAGCGAGCCTCGAGTCGCTGTAGCCATAGGCCGTGATCTGCTGTCGCTTGAGGTTGTCGGTATAGCTCGACGGTGGCCGCACCGTGGTCGTGTACCCGGTCACGCAGATCGTGGAGCGGATGTTGCCCTGCGTGACACGCGGATCGGCGACCCCGGGCGTGCAGGTCGGGTCGGGCAGCCCGTTGATGGAGCGACAGGCGGCCGCCGTCGGGGTGGTGACGGCCACCGCGACCGGAGTGGCTACCGAGTGCTGGTACGAATTCCAGGCGAGCGCGAGTCCGAGTGCGAGTGCAGCCAGGACGATGGCCAGCAGAAGGAAGAATCCAACCCGCCGGTCAGTCACCTACTTTCCGCGATGCGGACCGAGCCATCCGCGGCCAGCGTCCATTCAGGGTTGTGCGCGACCTCCCACACGTAACCGTCGGGATCAGCGAACGCGCCTGTGTAGCCGCCCCAGTCAGCGCGAGCCGCCGGTCTGGCGATCGTCGCACCTGCCCGCACCGCCGCCGCGAGCACGGCGTCAACTTCCACGGGCGTGCGGACGTTGTGCGCCAGCTCGATGCCGGGTGCGCCGTGCCCGCCGAGCGCCGTCCACAGGCCGAACACCATTCCTCCCGCCTGGAAGAAGACGATCTCGTCGTCGGGCTGCTGTGCGCTGCTCCATCCGAGAGCTTCGTAGAAGGCGCGCGCGCGGGCGAGGTCGTTAACGCCAAGGGTTACGAGACTGATCCGCTGTTCCATGGGCGAAGTATGTCGCCGACCACGAGGCTCGGATCCCAACCGCTCAAGCGCGCGCCTACCGCATACGTGCTCTCGAAAAAGCGAAGGATCGCTTCTTCAGGCGACGCACTCTTGCGGACGTCGTCGTACAACAGCGCGAACTCGCCCAGGTCCGCTCTCCAGCCGGCCTCCGCCGGCTCGATCGCCTGCTGCTCGATTCCGTCCGGCTTCGGATACGTGTACGAGAAGAAGGCGGCTTGTGGGAACCGAGGGTTTCCTGGCCAGAAACCGGCGCAGATCTGTTCGGCATCTTCGGACAGTCGCGCGATCAGTCCAGCGCCCGGTGGCGGCTCGGCGGGACGGCCCGAGTATCTCGTGTTGGCCAGGTCGAAGCTGCCCCAGAAGAAATGCACCGGCGAGGTCCTGCCGCGATACCTGGACCGGTGTGCTTTGAGCAGCAGATCGACCTGCGACGTCACGCGCCAGAAACGATTTGCCCATTCCGGCTCATACGTCGAGTGGACGGTGTCCTCCGCAAAAGGAATCGGATCATCGACCTCGGAAGGAACGGGCCGGAAGTCGGCCTTGATGCCGAGCGCGCTCAGGTTGGACATGAAATCGGCGTAGAAGTCCGCGACCGGGCGAGCGGTCAGCGCCACCCGACGAGTCTCGCCCTGCGTGGTCTGGATCACAACCTCGTGGTCGATGAGGTCGACCTCGATTTCGAAGCTCAAGTCGGCGTATGCCATCGGTGTCGTGGTCAGTCCGCGTGCGGTCAGGTGGAGAGGGACGTTCGCCCACTCCGGCTCAAACGGAGTCAGCGCAAGCCGGACCTTGCCGACGATCTGCATGTTCATGTGCAGCGTCTCGAGCGTGTCTTTCCACGCGCTGTAGGGCAGCTCGGGCCAACGGCTCATCGACCTCAGTGTATGGACCGCCGTCAAGTCCGGCCGATAAACAAACCGACCGTCGGTCTGTTATAGTCGCGGCGTGGCCCGGACCGTGAACGCGACTCTCCGCACAGTGCGCCGCGACGCGTTCCTGGACGTCGCCCAGCGCCTCGTCCAGACCAAGGGTTACGAAGCGATGAGCATCCAGGACGTGCTCACCGAGCTCGAGGCGTCAAAGGGCGCCTTTTACCACTACTTCGATTCGAAGCAGGCGCTGCTCGAGGCGGTGGTCGAGCGGTTCGCCGACGGCGCGATGGCCGGCCTGGCCCCCGTGCTGGCCGACCCAAATCTGCCTGCCCTGCGGAAGCTGGAGAAAGTGTTCGCCGGAATCGCCCGCTGGAAAGCCGATCAGAAGGAGCTGGTGCTGGCGATCATGGAGGTCTGGAACTCAGACGGCAACGCGATCGTCCGGGAGAAGCTGCGCCGGCTGACGGAGCGCATCATGGTCCCGCTCCTCTCAATGGTCGTCAGGCAAGGCGTCAACGAGGGAGCGTTCCTGGTCGACTCGCCCGACGAGACCGCGACGGTGCTCGTGTCGCTCATGGAGGGCTTCCAGCAGCAGGCCTCGGATCTCTTCATCGCCCGCCAGGCCGGCACCGTCACGTTTGAGGAAGTGCGGCGATCAGTCGCGGCCAACACCGAGGCGTTCGAGCGAATCCTCGGGGTACCCAAGGGATCGCTGACGCTCACGTCGGAGCAGACCCTGCATTTTTGGTTCGGTTAAAGAAAGAGGTACTCACATGCCAGCGATCATCGAGGTGGAACGGCTAACCAAGAGCTACGGGAGCAAGCGCGGCATCGCCGACGTCTCGTTCCAGGTTGAGGAAGGCGAGGTCTTCGGCTTCCTGGGCCCGAACGGCGCGGGCAAGACGACGACCATCCGGCTGCTGATGGCGCTGCTGCACGCCGACGCCGGGCGGGCCCAGATTGCCGGCCTCGACTGCTGGAAGCAATCCCTCGAGATCAAGCGGTTGGTCGGCTACATTCCCGGCGAGCCGGCGCTCGATCCGAATCTCACCGGCGGACAGATCCTCGAGTACTTCGCGCACCTGCGCGGAGGCGTCGACCAGGCTTACTTGAAGCAGCTGATCCAACGCTTCGAGCTCGACACCAGCCGCAAGTTCCGCCAGTACTCCACGGGCAACAAGCGCAAGGTCGTCTTGATCCAGGCCTTCATGCACCGCCCCCGCCTGCTGATTCTCGACGAGCCGACCAGCGGTCTCGATCCGCTGAACCAGCAGGAGTTCGAAAGGATGGTCATCGAGGCACGCGATGAAGGGCGGACGGTCTTCCTGTCATCGCACGTGCTGAGCGAAGTCGAGAAGACGTGCACCAGAGTCGGCATCATCCGTGATGGCAGTCTGGTGCGGATCGGGGGCGTGTCCGAGGTGAGCGCAATCAAGCGCTACGAAATCACGATCACGTTCGCCGAACCGGTTCCCGCGGAGGCGTTCAAGACCCTGGACGGTGTGGCCGAGGTGGAGTCGCTGAACCACGGCCATGGCGTGCGGCTGACGATGCAGGGATCCACGGATGCGGTGATCAAGGCGGCGGCGCTCTACCCGGTCGTCTCTCTGACCAGTCATGAGCCGAGCCTCGAGGACATCTTTCTTCGCTACTACGAGGCGGACGGCGCGCCCGTGAAGGAGCCTCAGGGTGTGGCTTAGCAGCATTTTTCTCAAAACGCTCCGCGACTACCGCGTCGCGATCCTGGGCTGGGGCATCGGGATGGGGCTGGTGGTCATCTCCCCGATGGCGAGCGTGGCCGCCCTGGTCACGACACCACAGGCCCGGCAGCAGTTGATCAGCCTGGCCGCCACTTTCGCCTGGAACGCCGACCCGGTCGCCGTCGACACCATCGGTGGCTACGCGACGTTCAAAATCGGCATCTTCATGTTCCTGATCGCCATCTGGCCGCTGCTGGCCGGCAGCCGGATGCTTCGTGGCGAGGAGGACCGGGGCTCGCTCGACGTGCTGCTGTCACTTCCGCGCCCCAGGCTGAGCGTGGCGCTGGAGAAGCTGGCGGCGATGTGGACGGCCCTTTTCGCGATGGGCGTGCTGATCGGGCTGCTGGCATTCGCGGGGGGCAAGAAGTTCGGCGGCGACTTCGGCCTGGGAGACGCCCTTCTCTTCGGCTTGAATCTCGCGTTGGTGTGCGCGGTGATCGGCGGCCTGGCGCTCTTGATCTCACAGTTCACCGAGGAGCGTGGACCGGCGGCAGGCTGGACCGCGGGCCTGCTCCTGGTCTTCGTCGTCCTCGACATGGTCCATCGCGTCGTTCCCAACAGCGAGTGGGTCTCACGCCTCTCCCCCATCTACTACTACAACCTGAGCAAACCGCTCGTGCCAGGCTACGGCGTCAACCCCGGCGCGATGATCGTCCTACTTGCGATGGCCGCGATCCTTGGCGGGGTTGCGGTGTGGCTCTTCGTCCGCCGCGACGTCGGAGGCACCGTCCCGCTGCCACGCTGGCTCAGGCTTCCGGAGCGCCAGACGAGCCGAGCCCTGCCCGTCGGCGACTGGTCGCTGCGTTCGGTCTACACGCGCGGCCTCGGCATGATCGCGGTGCCGGCCTTCTGGTGGACGTTGGGCATCGCGGCGTTCGCGGGATGGATGGTTTACGTGGTCCAGCTGATGGAGTCGAAGCTGTCCGCACTGCTGTCCGGCTCGCCCACGATGACGAACCTGATCAAGAATCTTGGCGGAGGCGACGTCGGCGTCAACGCCGGATTCCTCAGCGCGATGTTCTTCTTCCTGCCTCTATTCCTGATGGCCTTCGCGGTCACCCAGGTCAACCGCTGGTCCGCCGACGAAGGCGACGGCAGGCTGGAGCTCGTTCTCGCGACACCGCAGTCACGCAGGGCGGTACTGCTGGGTCGGTTCGCTGCACTGGCCACGGCCACCGTCGCGATCAGCGTGATCACCCTGCTCGCGTCAGCCGTCGCTGCCGCGGCGGCAGGGTTGAATCTCGATTCCGGCCACCTGGCCGCGGCGACCCTGGGCATGATCCCGCTCGGCCTGTTGATCGCCGCGATCGGCTACCTGGCGTCGGGCTGGATGCGCACGGCGGCCGACACCGGGCTCCTCAGCTTCGTGCTCGCGGCCTGGTTCTTCATCAGCTTCATCGGACCAGAGCTAAAGCTGCCGGATGCGACGCTGCGGCTCTCCGCCTTCTATTACTACGGCACGCCGCTGCTGCATGGGCTGCAGGTGACGTCGGTGTTAGGCGTCCTCGCGGTCGCCGCCCTGGCGTTGGGCCTGGGCACGCTTCGGTTTGTCCGCAAAGACATCGGCGTGTAGGTCGCTAGCTGGCGCTGAACGCCTCGACGGTCAGGAGCACGTGCTCCAGCGAGGCGACCCCCGCCTCATCTGTCTCCCAGACCGCCCAGAAAAACGAGTTGGCTGGATCGGACTCGATGTGGAAGTGCGGCAGCACGACGTAGCTTCCGGCCGTCCCTTCGATCGTGCACGTGCCCATCTCTTCTCGGCCAAGCGCGCCTTGGCGGACGACCTGATAAGGGTGCGTCAGGTCGACGCGATATTCCCGTGCCTTGCCGGCTCCGCCGGCTTCAATCCGGAAAGACAGGGGGTAGGCCCGCTGGTCATCCGCGTCGTGGCGGGGCACGTGCGGGACTGTATCAGCAGGCACCGCCTCAGGTCGATCATCCGGCGATGCCGTGCGCGCGGAGGTGGTCGCGGAATCCACGGGCATGGAATCCGAAGTTGCGATCCACGGCATCCAGGTCAGTCGAGTTGTCGAAGCTGAACAGCTCGAGCGTCGCCGGGGTCAGCGGCGGGTTGGGCAGGACCGCGGACATCAGCCTCGCCTGAACTCGCGCAATCGGCAGCGGCAGCGGGACCATCAGGCGGCGCACAGACATCGCTGAGCAGATGGTTTGCATCACCTCTTTGAAGGTGGCGTACTCGCTCCCGCCGAGCGGGACTGCACTGTTCAGGGGTGGACCGCCCTTCACGCACGCTGCGAGGCAGGTGACGAGATCCTCGACCCACAGGGGTTGGAATCGGACGTTGCCGCCTCCTAGCAGAGGCAGCACTGGTGAGATGCGAGCCAGCCGGCTGAGCGCCGCGATGAACTCAGCACCATCGCCGAAGAGAACCGATGGCTGGAGGATCACGTATGGGATTCCGCCGTTACGCACGGCTTCTTCAAAACCCCACCTGGTGGCCATGTAGGTGCCTTTGGGCGCCGGCTTTGTGCCAAGGCCGGACATGGCAACCACACGACTGACCCCGGCGGCCGCTGCGGCGGCGATTAGGTTCTCGGTGCCCCCTCGGTTGATCGCGTCATATGCTCCGGGGTACGGCTCTTTGAGATTGGCCGTGATCGCGGCTGTGTGGATGATCACGCTGACGCCGGCCACAGCCGCGGGCAGTGTTTGGGGTCGGGTCAGATCGGCCTCGACCACTTCCACACCCTCGAGGGCGCCTGCTTTTGGCCGGTTGCGCACCATGGCCCGGATCGGGCCGGCACCGGTTTCGTGCAGGCGGCGGACGACGTGGGCTCCGATGAACCCGCTCGCTCCGGTCACCAAGATCATCGCGCTACAGTCTCTCCAATATGGCGCCCTGCGCGCGCCCGGCTGCCCGTCAAAGCATGGCTGATCTGGGGTGGTTCACCGGCGCGGGGTTGGGCTTGTTCGTCCACTGGGATCACGCGAGCCAGCAGGGCATCGAGGTTTCGTGGCCGCTCATCGGCAGGTCGATCGTCATCGGGGGTGACGAGGCTCGCGACGTCGTGTCGGTGGCGCAGTACCACTCGTCGGCGACAACGTTCAATCCGCAGCGGTGGGATGCTGCGGCGCTCGCGCGGCTGGCGCGGTCTTGTGGCGCGCGATACGTTGTGTTCACCACCAGGCACCACTCGGGCTACTCGATGTTCCACACCAAGGCCTCGGACTTCTCGATCGAGCACTCGCCGTATGGATCCGACATCACCCGCCAGCTGATCGAAGCGGTTCGCGCTGAGGGCCTGCGCGTGGGCCTGTATTACTCGCTTTCGGACTGGCATCATCCGGACTACCCGGCGTTTCTAGAGCACAGCAAGCCATATGCCTACGAGCAATACCCGCGCCCCACGCCGGAGGCATGGGCACGGTACCTCGACTATGTGCGTGCTCAGCTGACCGAGCTTCTGACCAACTACGGGAAGGTCGACCTGGTGTGGTTCGACGGCCAGTGGGAGCGGACGGCTGAGGAGTGGAACGCCGCCGAGCTGCGGAAGCTGGTTGCGTCGCTGCAGCCAGAGGCGATCGTCAACGATCGCCTGCCCGGCCAGGGTGATTACGAAACGCCCGAGCAGAACATGCCGGTCGTGCCCCCGCCACGCCCGTGGGAACTCTGCCTGACCATGAACGACTCATGGGGATGGCGCCCGAAGGACACCAACTACAAATCGGCGCGGGACCTTGCCGGCCACCTTGCCGACGCAGTGTCACGTGGCGGGAATCTGCTGTTGAACGTCAGCCCGATGGGTGACGGAACCGTTCCAGATGCACAGGTCTCACGTCTCAAAGAGCTCGGTGCCTGGATCGCAACTCACGGCGGAGCAGTCATCGGAGTGCGGCCCGCGCCGGCGAGCCTCGACTTCTACGGACCAGCCAGCGTTCACGGCAACCGTCTATATCTTTTCTTGATCGGTCAGCCGATCGAGCACGTGGTGGTGCGTGGCATTCCAGTTCGGCGAGTGCGCCGGGTCAGTGTTCTTGGTGCCGAGGAACTCGGCTATCGGATGCCGATTGGGGCGTACGACGACCACTTGCTCGGACCCGAACTGCTGGCCGAGCTGATCATCGATGCTCCTGCCCCAAGCGGCGCTTTGATGGACGTAATCGCGATTGAATTTGACGGGCCAATCGAGTGACAGACTCAATCGCCGGGCCGATCACCTACCGCCTGCTCATGTTCCGGCCGATGGTATTCGTCCTTTTCCCAGTACTCGGTCTGGTGGGCGTGGCTCTGGTCCTGAATCTGCTTTCCGGCGGGACAGGCCCGGGGCTCGGATTCGTGGTCTTTTGGCTCGCCGCCTACGCCTGGAATGCGTATTGGTTCCTGTTTCGCATCGCATTCGAAGTTGGCGTTGTGGATAGGACAACCCTGCGCTGGTGTTCCGTCACAGGATGCCGCGAAATACCCCTGTCGAGCGTCAGGGGGATAGAGACGCCGGTTCCACCCTTCGGTGTCGGTCTCAAGAGAATTGTCGTGGAGGGTGATCGCTCCCCACTCATCATGGTTCAGCCCGGCATTCGCGATGTGATCGCCATGATCCTGGAGCTGCGCACTGATCTTGTGATGAAAGAACGTTGGTACGACCAGCTGTTCGAGCGCGCTTCCAGGCGCACCGTTCGATGGCGCAAGGTGTAGGAGACGCCGTTCGCAGCGGCGCAGCCATAATCGCGGCAGTGAGCGCGCCTCGAAAGCATTTGGCGGTCTCGTTGATTGCATTCGTGGCCACGGTCTTCACGGCATGCGGCTCGACACCGCAAGCGCAGACCCCGCCAGCTCCAGGACAGGTCACCTGGTCGGCGCCAAGCAACCCGCTGGAGCTCACTGTGAGCGCGGGACTGCAGCCGGAAACCAAGGAAACGCTCCTTTTCCACGTGCACGCCCACCTCGACGTCTTCATCGATGGGCAGGCAGTCCTCGTCCCAGCCGGCATCGGCATCAACATCTCTGACCCAGCGGTCCAGCATGGCCAGTGGAACGGCGACCCGGCGTACGGCGGGATTGCTGGGTGCTCGCAGCCCTGCATCTCACCTCTGCACACTCATGACGAGTCGGGCGTCATCCACACCGAGTCCGCCAACAGCACACCCAACCGGCTGGGCCAATTCTTCACGGAGTGGAACGTCGCGCTGAGCGGAGTATGCGTCGGTGAGTACTGCTCACCTGCGACACCAATCGCGGTGTATGTGGACGGCCAGCGCTACTCCGGAAACCTGGCGGACATCTCGCTGACCAATCGAAAGGAGATCGCCGTGGTGATCGGCTCCGCCCCGAAGCAGATTCCGAGCTCGTTCCCGTCCTGGGCGCCGGGGTAACTACTCCTCCCTGGTCGATGCCGGAAGGCCCAGGTACTCCTTGACGTTTCCCCCCGCGAGCTTATGCACGGCAGCCACCGTCGAGGCAACCTTCGTCGCGATCTTGTCGAAAACGTCGAGGATCCGGGAGAAATCGCCTCCAGAATCGACGTTCCACCATTGGCCCCCGGTTTCGGTGGCCATGGAACGGAAGTAGTTGATTTTTGGCGACAGAACAAAGGCAATGGCACCGGCCTCGCGCAGCTTGCTCGTCACAGTGGTAGGGCGAAGCCGGCGCTGCAGTGCTGGTTCATCGGTGATCAGAACCACAACCTTCACTGCGTCGCGCCGGAAACCCGGCTGGTCCAGCGCAGCTTGCAAGGCTTCCAACGACGATTCCCCTTCATTGCCGCCGCCCGAATAGCGAGGCAGGCCGCGAAGGAGCGCTTTGACGCGGTCGGCACTGGAGCTGAAGGGGGTCGCAACAATCCGGTCCCCTTCGACTGTGAGGTCTCCAAAGCCGACCACAGCTGCTACCCAATCGATGCGTTTTCGTGCGAGCTTGTCGACAAAGGATTCGCAGCTTTCGATAAGACCGTCGATCTTGTCGTTCATGCTGCCGGTCGTATCGATGACGAAGACCAGGTCCGCGCGCGCCTTCGCCGAGTCCCGTCCGATCTCCATCCGAACGACTTTTGCTTCACTCGGTACCCCCATCTCCGAGCGAGACGGGGTGGGCACTATCTTGCTCACGCTCGCTCCCTTGCCGTCACGGTCAGCTCGATGTCGCCGCTGAGCGTGGCGCCAGGCTTAAGCAGGCCATCGTCGACCGCAAGCGTGAAGTCGATGTCTGCAGGCAGGTGGTCGTTGCTCCAGTGCCAGTGAACTTCGGCTTGATGCCACGGAGGCGAGAGCGCGAGGTCGATCCGATGAATGGCTGGATCGAACGAGGGGCCGCCTGCTTGTTTCAAACGCACCGAGAAGTTGATCTCGCGAATCGAAGGATCGAAGGCCCGCAGCACGACTTCGGAGGGGACGATTTCCAGTTGTGGCAGGCGAGCACCGCTGCGTGCGTCGTAATCCGCACGTAGGGCCGGTTTGCCAAGCACCCGATACGCCTCGTTGATCCGCTTCATGTGCTCTTCGGCTGAAGCGTCTCCCCTATTGTGATCAGGGTGGTACCGGCGAGCCAAGCGCTTGTACGCTGCCTCGATCACGTCGGAATCCGCTGACGGATCCACCTGGAGGACTCGGTAGAGGTCAGCGTCGGCAGGCAAGCTGGCCTCTCCGCATCAAGATCACGGCCCACCAGTCTAGCCCGAGAATTGCAGGCTCCGACCCAGTAGGCTTCTGCACCGCGTTGAAGCGGTTGGGCGTCAATCTCCGTTACAAGATAGGCAGAAATTGGCACGCTTCCGATTGACAGTTGAAGTCCGTGCGAAACGCGCCGCCGCCGGCGGGTACGTTCGGAGACCAAGGCCGCCGTCTCGCAGCTACGCGCGGCGGTCGTTCGTTTCGGCCGTTATGCCCGCCGGCTTGCTGCGACGACTCGGGCTCCTGCTGGCCTTACTGCTCATTGCCTTCGGCGCGTGGAACTACCTGCGACCGATTCCCGCAGTCGCGGCCACCATCTCGGCTCCTGCTCAAAGCGCAATCACCGGAACTCCGCCCAACCTGCCCTGGCCAAGCGTGGGTTCCGCGGCGGTGGGCGTTTCGGAGCTCGGCTTGATAGCTGTCTCAAGTGACCTACCTCCAGCACCTGCGGCGAGCGTGGCGAAGGTGATGACGGCACTGGTACTGCTTGCCGATAAACCGCTCGCGAAAAACGAGACGGGGCCGCTCCTGACCATCACCGACCAGGATGTGGCGATCTACATGGCGGACCTGGCTCAAGGTCAGTCCGTCGTTCAGGTCACCGCCGGTGAGCGTATGAGCGAATTCGAGGCGCTGGAGGCGTTGCTCATCCCGTCAGGCAACAACATCGCCGAAACGCTCGCCCGTTGGGATGCCGGCTCAGTGCCCGCATTTGTCGCCAAGATGAACCAGCGCGCAGCTTCACTCCACCTAACACGCACTACATTCGCGGACCCCGCCGGCGTATCGCTGCAGACCGTGACCACGGCCACCGATCTGCTCGCGCTCGGCATGGCCGCAATGCAGCAGGAGGTTCTCGCCCAGATCGTCAACCTGGAGCAAACGACGCTGCCAGTGGTCGGCACCGTGTACAACGTCAACGCCGCTCTCGGTCAGAGCGGGATCATCGGGATCAAAACCGGCTCCGGGCTGGATTCGGGCGCGAACTTCCTGTTCGCGGCCGCGGCTACAGTCGACGATCACCCGTTGACGCTGTATGGCTCGGTCATGGGCCAACCGACACTGGAGGCGGCCTTCAACGGAGCCAAGGCCCTCATCGGCGCAATGCAGTCCGCGCTGAAGGTGCAAAAGATCATCGCTCGCAACGACGTTGTCGGCGCCTACTCGACTCCCTGGGGAAGTCGGTCAGACCTCGTGGCGACCGCGGACGTGACGCTGGTTGAGTGGCCGGGCATGATCCTGCGACGGTCGCTCGACGTCCAGCCGCTCGTCATCGATGGGCCGGTCGCAAGTGGGACCTCCGGAGGGAAGCTCCACATCGTCCTGGGCGATCAGCAGCTCGACGTGCCCCTGGTCACCGCCGGCTCACTCGATCCGCCGGGGCTGCCGTGGCGCCTGCTGCGAATCAATTTGTAACGTTAGAGTGGTCGGAGCGATGGTTGAAATGCCATCTGAGGCCGACGTCCACTGCTCGCCCGAGACATTTTTTGATCTGATCGTTGCTCGCGCTCAAGGCTTACGCCGACAAGCTCCCCGGCCGCCAGGCACGGTAAGTTAACCGACTGATGGCGGCGCATCCGCGCTCTCTTGGGGAAACGCTTTTGCGGTTCTACCGGCTCACGCATGAACGGTTGTTGACGGCGGCCGAGGAAGTGTCTCCCGAGCAATTTACGTGGAGCGCCGGTCCGAGCCTTCACTCGGTCGCCTGGCAGCTTTGGCACGCCGCCCGCTGGGACGACGTTCTCGCCTCTTACTTTCACAGGGCCTTGGCTCGGGATCCTCGTACACAGGTATGGGAGAGAGAATCGCTGGCGGATCGATGGTCCCTGGCTCCTGGCTCGATGGGCCGGCGCGACACCGGAACCGAAATGTCTAACGAGGCGGCGGAAGAGATTCGGTTCCCGGACCAGAAGGAGGTCGTCGGTTACGCCAGACTCGCCTTCGCCTACGCCGAGGCGGGGATCGAGCTCATACCGGATGGTCTATTGCTGGCGGTTGCAAAGGATGATCCGGATGGCGACACGCAACTCGACAACGTCCTCATCTACCTCGAACACTTGAGCCGCCATCTCGGGATGATCGAGTCGATCCGCGGGCTTCAGGGGATGATCGGCTCTTCCACGCGTTGAGCGGACGATCGTCGATTGCGTTTGGCGACGGCGGGGTCTTCATCAACACAAACGATCTAGACTGCGAGTGCGTCAAGGCAGGCCGGCGTGCTCCTGGAGCGGCTCAGCTCCGTAAGGAAGACATCGAATGACATCATCTGCTAAGTCATCGAGCCGCCCACTCGCGCTTGTCACAGGGGCGTCGGCCGGTATCGGCCGGGCTTATGCCGAGCGCCTGGCCTCGGATGGCTACGATCTGGTCGTCGTCGCGAGGCGAAAAGAACGACTCGACGAGGTCAAGCATCAGCTCGAATCGGCACACGGCGTTTCGGTTCAAACTCTCGTCGCCGACCTGTCAACCGAGTCTGGACAGCGCGCAGTGGATGCCGTAGCCACAGAGCCGCGCCTCGAGGTGGTGGTCGACAGCGCGGCTCTCGCCTATTACATGCCGTTCCTCGAACTCCCACCCGAGAAGGCCCAGGAGTTGGTGCACCTCAATGTACTGGCGCCGGTGCGGATGATCCACGCCGCGCTTCCAGGCATGGTCGAGCGGGGCAAGGGAGCCTTGATCAGCTTCTCGTCGCTGCTTGCCTACAGCGCGACCTCCGAAAATCCGCAGCTGCCCAAGCGGGCCGTGTACGCAGCCAGCAAAGCCTTCCTCCTCACCTTCTTCCAGCTCCTCGCCGTGGAGCTCCGCGACACCGTCGTCAAAGTCCAGATCGTCTGTCCTGGCATCGTGAAGACTGAGTTCCACACACGCCAGAACATGGATATGTCGGGCAGACCGAGACTCGAGCCAGAAGAGGTCGTCAAGGCGAGCATGATCGGCCTCGAGCGGGGTGAGGTCGTCTGTATCCCGAGCCTCGAAGAAACCGACTTCCTTCTGCATCACGACAAGGCAGAAGGCGAAGTTTTCGCGGCCGGGATGCGACCGGCGTTGGCACAGCGTTATCTGTCCTGACATTGACCTCCAGGCAATCGGCGCAAACCCACGGATCGAGACCACCGATAGCTGACGATGAACGCGCAGCGCCTCAACCACGTTCGGGTTGGTCGCGGCTAGTTCGCGCCGACGACCTTGAAGTCCTGGTTGACGAAGATGTGGTGCGGCCAGTTGACGCCGATGTAGTGAACCTCGTACTCGCCGCTGCTCAGCTGCACAACACGGTCGACGATGCCCCCTGGGTATGCGGCCAGCGCAGCTTCCGTCGCCTTATTGGCTGTCGTTCCGCTGACGATCGTTCCCGACCCCTGACTGTAGTTCGCCGGGATCT
>Ga0209118_1000190_pt1 | contig 40356 bp, 43 predicted proteins | sample BlaSpr_A8_Ref_M1_FD_187988 | JGI IMG/M metagenome (GOLD analysis project Ga0209118, IMG submission 187988) | Forest soil microbial communities from Thunder Bay, Ontario, Canada - Black Spruce, Ontario site 2_A8_Ref_M1 (SPAdes) (version 2) | ecosystem: Environmental > Terrestrial > Soil > Boreal... | reverse complement strand
GAGCCGGCCAACGGGCTCGACCCGGCCGGCATCGTCGAGATGCGTGACCTCCTGCGCGACCTCGCCGCCCAAGGCAAGACGGTGTTCATCTCGAGCCATGTCCTGAGCGAGGTGCAGCAGATCTGCACACGCGTGGCGATCATCAATCACGGCAAGCTCATCCGCGTCGCGCCGGTGCACGATCTCCTGAAGTCGTCCGGAGAGTTCGAGGTCAAAGTCGACTCGCCGGATAAGCTGCTGGCCGCGCTTCACCTGCAGCCCTGGGCCCAGCAGGCACGCACCGAGGACGGCCTGGTCATCACGCCGGCACCAGAAGGTCGGGGGCGCAACCTCATCAAGTTCCTGGTCGACGGCGGCCATACGCCGGACTCGGTGAGCGAGCGGCAGCAGGACCTCGAGGACATCTTCCTCAAACTCACAGGAGATTCATGAGCGCCGCATCGATTCGCCCCCGCTTCTTTGGGGCGGTGCGAGGCGAAGCCCTGAAGGTCTCGCGGCAGCTCAGCTTCTGGCTGATGCTGGGCGGCTCCTTCGTGCTGCTCGCGATCATCACGCTGGCGATCACGAGCGCCTCGAACATCCAGGACCAGCTGAAGACCGACCCGACCGGCTGGGCGTACGGGGCGAGGGATGTCTTCGGGACGATCTTTCAGATCGGCTCGGGCATCTTTCTCCTCATCGTCGGGTCGCGGCTCTTTGCGATGGAGTACTCGTCGGGGACGATCCGGATCATCTACGCGAGGGGGACGGGTCGGCTGCGGCTGCTGCTTGCGAAGATGTTCACCCTCGCGATCATCGGCATCTTTCTCCTGGCCGGATACGTCGTTGTCGCCGGAGGGACCCTCGCCGTGCTCGTCAACGCGTGGGCCGGCAGCCTCGCACCGCTACAGCACCTACCGAGCGAGTTCTGGCAGGACCTCGAGATGTGGGCGCTCGTCCAGGGGATCAGCATGGGGATCGTCATTCTTATGGCCGCAGCCGCGGCGGGGATCGGGCGCTCACTGGCGTTCGCGATGGCCGCCTCGCTCGCGTTCTTCCCCGTCGACAACTTCTCCGTGATCCTGGAGGTGCTGGGCTCGCGCATCACGAAGCAGGACCACCCTTGGCTCACCATGAGCCAATACCAGCTCGGCCCCAATCTCAACATCGTCTTGAACCTGATCGAGCCCGGCCACCACGCGCGGGCTGCTTTCGCCGCCCCGCTGACGCCGGTTGACGGAACGCACGCCCTCGTGGTGATCGGGGCCTTTGCCGTCGGCTTCGCGGTCATCGCCGTCGTCAGGGCGGTTCGCCCGGACGTCCTCGAATAGCGCCTTAACAGCAGCGCTGCCTGTCAATCGGTATCCTTGTCGGGTTGTGCGAATAGTCGTCAAGGATCCCGAAGAGTTCGAGCAGGCGCTTCGGGAATTCCGCCGCAAGGTGCAGGAGCAAGGGCTCGTGCGCGAGATGCGACGCCGTTCGCACTACGTCCCGCCGGCGGAAGCTCGCAAGATCAAGAGCCTCCGCGCCCGGAGACGAAGAACCCGCTAGCAGGGCGGCAAGACGAACCAGCCCCCCATCCAGGCCTTCCCCCTGGCGGGGGAAGGGTTAGCGGTTTGGCTATAATCTGATCTGTTCGGTGACCATGGCGGAGGGGAAACACCCGTTCCCATTCCGAACACGGTAGTTAAGCCCTCCAGCGCCGATGGTACTGTCGGGGTAACCCGATGGGAGAGTAGGTCGTTGCCGAGCGTTCTTATAAGTCCCGAGGTTCGCAAGGACCGCGGGACTTAGCTTTTTTAGGCCGTCGCGATCTCGGGCTCCGCGAGGCTCTCGGCGTGCAATGTCGGCAGCAGGACATAGCACCGGATCGTGAGCAGCACGAGCAGGCCGAGGAGCGCCACCAGCACGTCCACCACGATCTGCCCCACCCGTGCATGGAACAGGAAGATCAGCGCTCCCTCCGCCACCACGGCCAGAGCAAGGATCGGCACGAACACCCGGTCGTGCACCGCCATGAAGAACTGAACCAGCAGGTTGTCGAGCGACAGCGCCAGGCCGATGATGCCTACCACGAACACGTAAGGCGTCGCATCGCGGAACGCGGAGCCGAACAGGATTCCGACCACGAGCCCTGGTACCGCCGCGAACACGAGGATCGCGCCTCCGCCCAGGGCTGCGAGGATGCCGGCAGACGAGAGCAGGATCCGGCCCGGGTGCTGCTCTTTAGCCACCGCCTCGACCACTCGGGGAAACAGCACCTGGCTGACGCTGAGAGTTAGGAAAAACATGATCGTCCCGATCTTGTTCAGCCCCCCGTAGATCCCTCCGTCATGGCCGCTGAGGTAGTGCTCGGCCAGGATCACATCCTGGTTGTAGAGGATCTGGATGCCGATGATGCCCGCGGCAGCGGTCAGCGAGAACCCGGCCATCACCCGCAGCTGCACGCGCGCGCCGACGCGTTTGAAGTGGTCCCGGAGGGTGAACAGGCCGAGCCCGAAGCAGAAGGCGAGGCCCAGGAAGACCGCGGCCATCGCGCCCGATACGGCATACCCGGCCTTCAGGAGGATGAATACGGCGGTCGTGCGGATGATCAGCTCCACAGAGAGGTTGAGCGATAGCGAGGGGAATCTCTGAAGGCCCTGAAGGATGCCGCGCGGGATCGCGACCTGCCAGATGAGAGCAATTGAAAAACCAAGGATGAGGATCGGAATCGTCGAGTTGAGGTGCTCGAATGCGGCCACCGGCCGCGCCATCAGCGTGGTCACGAGCACGGCGATAAGGCAGGGGATGGCGACGAGGCGCACGGTGCGCGTGAGCAGCGTGCTGAGGCCGGCGTCGCCGCGAGCCGCCAGCGTTGCGGTGTAGCGGGCCAGCACAACGATGAGGATGAGCGCCGGAGCGGTGCCGACCGCGTAGACCGCGATCAGGAAAGCGACCTGCCCGTAGGTGATGGGACCCAGGACGCGCCCGGCGATTGCGTGGTAGACGAAACCGCCGATGCCGGCGACCAGGCCGCCGGCGAAGAGGATGGCATTCTGCCGGACCAACCGGTTCCGCCGAACCTGGGCCAGGCGCTGGCCGAGGCCCAGTCGCGCGCCGGTTTGCACAGTCCCGCGCATTCTACTGGGAACGTCGAGGCTGTCCCGGTTGGGATAATGCCTTTCGGATGCCCGAACCAGCCAAGCCCCTCGTGTCAGCGCTCGTCGTCAGCTACAACACCAAGGACGTGCTTCTGCAGACCCTGCAGGCGTTCTTCGCCACCGCGGACATCCCGGTGGAGGCCGTCGTTGTGGACAACGACTCGTCTGACGGTTCGGCGGCGGCAGTGACGGATGAATTCCCACAGGCGACCGTGCTTGTCCAATCGAAGAACCTCGGCTACGGACGTGCCGCGAACATCGGGCTCGAACGCTGCCAGGGCCGCTTCGTTCTGCTGCTGGGCTCGGACGTGACCGTGGACCCGCAGACGGTCGGCAAGCTGGCCGACTTCCTCCTCACGCGTCCCGACGCCGGCGCGGTGGGTCCGCGCGTGCTGCTGCCGGATGGGGCCCTGGATCCGGACTCGCGGCGATCCTTCCCGATCCCCAGCACGCTCTTCTACCGCACGATCGGCCTGAGCCGCCTCTTCCCGAAGAGCCCCCGCTTTGGCCGGCACAACATGGGCCACCTGCCGGAGTCCGAGGTGCACGAGATGGACGCCGGGACGGGCGCCTGCCTGATGCTGCGCACGGCTGCGCTGGATCGGGTGGGTTTCTTCGACCCGCGCTACTTCATGTTCGGAGAGGACATCGACCTGTGCTACCGGCTGAGGCTCGGCGGCTGGAAGGTCTTCTACCAGCCCACGGCCAGCGCCATGCACCACGTCAGCTCGGCCGCACCCGAGCAGCAGCGACAGATGTCGTACCAGCGCCATCGCTCGATGTGGACGTATCACTTCAAGCACCACGCCGAAGATGTTTCAGCTTTCGGCAACGGCCTGGTGTGGGCGCAGATCTGGGGCCGCTGGGCGGCTCAGCGCGTGAAGGATACGGTCAGGCCCCCAAAGCGCGAATCCGGATAGTTTCCCGGTCAATCTGGGTACCCTCTTGACGTAGATGTATCACCAGATCGCGCACAACAAGCGGACCAGCATCATCTTGGTCGCGCTGTTCCTCATCGTCTGGCTCCTGGCGGGGTTTGTCATCGGGCTGTTCGCAGGCGGCACGAGCACGGCCATCCTCGGGGCGGTCATCCTCGGCCTGTTAGGCATCGGCGCGGCCGCCTTCTCGTATTACTTCGGCGCGGCCACGGTACTGTCCGCGGTTGGCGCCCGAGAGGCGGACCCCCAGCAGTACCAGCAGCTGTACAACATCGTGCAGACCCTCGCCGTCGGCGACGGTGTGCCCGTACCGAAGGTCTACATCGTCGACGACCCGAGCCCGAATGCCTTCGCCACCGGCCGTGACCCACAGCATGCAGCGGTGACCGTGACCACCGGCCTGCTGCAGATGATGAACCGCGAAGAGCTCATGGGCGTCCTTGCCCACGAGATGAGCCACGTCAAGAACTACGACGTGCGCCTGATCCTGATCGTCACGACGATGATCGGCATGGCGGCGCTCATCGCCAGCGCTGTTTGGCAAGGCGCCTTCCGAGTTCGCACACGTGACGAGAGAGCAGTGCTCGTCATCCTCGCGATTGGCATCATCTTCGGTCTCATCGCGGTGATCGTTGGACCGATCATGCAGATGGCGCTGTCCCGCCAACGGGAGTCGCTCGCCGACGCCAGCGGAGTCGAGCTCACGCGCAACCCGCAGGGCTTGCTCAGCGCCCTGAAGAAGATCGCGCAGAACGACAAGCCGATGGCCAAGTTCAATCACGCGGTCGCCGCGATGTGCATCGACAACCCACAGGAGCACCACGGGAGCTTCTTCAACCATCTCTTCGACTCGCACCCGCCGATCGAGGAGCGGATCGCCGCGCTGGAAAGGATCGCAGCAGTCCAACAAACCTGATGCTGCAAACCTGATGCTGCAGACCTGATGCAGGGTCGGGGCTTCGTGCAGCCGGCCGCAATGTCGCCGTGGGTGGCGAAGTTCCTGCATGTACGCCGCACGGAACTGAATCGAACTCTGCAGGTGGCGGGCTTCGCGATCGTGCTCGGTTGGGCGATGTACACCGGATTCAGCGCTGCGCAGTCGATCTTCCTCAACAAGGCCGGCCCGCAGGCGTACCCGCTGTTCTTCATCGTGCTCGCGATTGCTGTGTGGCCGATGGTCGCCCTGCAGGGAATCGTCACGCGAAGGTTCGGGGTCGGCCGCGCCTTCCGCATCACCCTCGTCGGTAACGCAGTTCTGGCCCTGATGGTCTACGCCGCATACGCGGTCCGCGAAGACGCCACCGTGGCGTTCAGCGCTTACGTTGTGTACTCGGTCGCCTTCGAGCTCCTGATGCTCCAGTTCTGGACTTTCGTGACACAGCATTTCAACGTGCTGGAGGGCAAGCGCATCTTTCCGGTGATCGCCGCCGGCTCGAGCATCGGCTATATCCTCGCCGGCGTGACCACGACGGTGGTCGCCGTCTACGCGACCGAGCCGCTGATCTTCGTCTGGGCCTTCGGATCGCTCGCCGCGGCACTCATGTCTCGCGGCCTCGAGCGAACTCTTTTCCGTCCGGCATTCATCGATGACGCCGACGAGTTCTTCGCCGACCAGGAGGCCGCGCTCAAGAAGCACGGTGTCACGGCCGTGCTCAGGGGAGCGCTTCAGTACGTGACCGGCAGCCGGCTGGTGCTGGCAATGGTCCTGTTCGCGTTGGCCCTGCAGATTGCGAGCCGCGTCGGGGACTACCTCGTCGCGGTGATCTTCGTGCAGGCGACTCACAACAACCTGCAGTCGCTGACGATCCTGATCGGAAACGCCTGGCTTGCCAGCTACGTCGTGCAGCTCGCTGTGAGCCTTTTCGTAACACCCTGGATCCTGAGCAGGCTTGGCGTGAAGAACGCGATCATGGCGCTGCCGATCTTCACCTTGGTCGGCTTCACCGCGGTCGCCGTGGCTCCCATCTTGCCGACGGCGTTGTTCCTCTTCATCGTCCGCAATGGCCTGCAGACGGGGTTGGACGACCCGGTCGAGAACGTTCTCGGCAGCGCGCTGCCCGCGCAGGTGACGCCCAAGCTGAAGCTGCTGCTCGACAACGCCGTCCTGCCGGGTGCCGCCGTGCTTACAGGCGTGGGCCTCTTCCTGGTCCAGCGGTTGGGCGCTGCCAGCGTGGAGGTGGTGGCTATGCTCGGGATAGCGATGGGGATCGTCTTCATCCTCGCCGCGTTCCGTGTCCGAGGCCTCTACGTCAGCGCCATCTACGACCGCCTCCGCACGCACGCGCTGAGCCTGGCTGACTTCCAGCAGGCGCTCGGGCGGCCCAACCCCGATCAGATCGCGGAGCTGCAGGGCTACATCCGCGGCGGCGAGGGCAAGGTGAGGGAGTTCGCCACCGCCGCGCTGGGGAAGGCATCGCCACAGGCCTTCACCGCCATGCTGCCCGAGCTCCTCGTGTCGGCCGATCCGGTCGTGCGCCGGCTTGGCCTCCAGCTGGCTCCGGCCGACGCCATCAGCCGCGAACAGCTGGAATCGGCCGCCGGGGATCCGGACGGCTGGGTGCGCGCGGCCGCGGCCGTGGCCGGCGCGACCCGCCAGGAGCGGTGGGCACGCTCGGACGAGCTCATGCGCGCGCTCTGGCGCTCGGCCGCGACCGAGGACCGCGCGGCGGCGGTGTGGGCAGCGGCCTTCGTGGGCGCCGGCGAAACGGTCGTTGAGGCGATGCGTGATGGCGACCGGCGCGTGCGGCTCGAGGCAGTCCGCAGCTTCGCCAAGATGAAAGGGGACGTGGCTGGGGTCGCCGGCCCGCTGATTGCATGCCTGCGGGATGACGATGTCGAGGTGCGCCGCGACGCACTGAGCCAGGCTGTCCGATGGGGCCCGCCGCCCGATCAGCGGCAGGTCTACGCCGAGGCGCTCGCGGACGGCCTGGTCAGCGGCGACCGCGACGTCCGCCGCCTTGCCGCGGAAGCGATGGCGGCCCAGTCTCCCGATGCCCTGGTGCTGACCCTGCCGCTGCTGAGCTCTCGCGACCAGGCCGCGGCCGCCATCATCGAGGCGCTCATCCGCAGCGGCCGGCCCGATCTGTTCCAGAAAGCTCGCGCACATCTCGAGTCGCATCTGGCTGACGCGCTGCACCTGGCCCGGCTGTCAGCGCGAGTGGCCGCCGCCGCACAGCGTCAGTCTGGCGCCGACGCGGTGGGGTACACGCTGCTTGGCATCGGCCTCGATGACTACGTTCGCAAGGGAATCGACTCAGGGCTGTCCGCGATGAGGGCGCTGCACGGAAAGCGAGGCTTCGCCACCATCGAGCGGGGCTTGCAGTCCGAGGAGCCGCAGGCCAGGGTGGAAGCGCTGGAAACGCTGATAAACTTCGGCCCGGGCTGGCTCGCAGGGCCGCTGGCGCAGCTGCTCGATCCCGAGTCGCTGGACTCGGGATCGGCTCGCCCGCTGACTCATGCCGAGCTCGAAGCACTCGCGAACCATCCCGACAAGTGGGTCAAGGAGACCGCTGATGCGGCTTCCCGCGGTCCAGGCGAGAGCATGAAAGAGCTGATCGCGCTCAAGCGCGTTCCGCTGTTCAGCACCCTCACTCTCGAACAGCTCGCGAGCATCGATCGCTTGATGGTGACGCGGCACTACGTCAAGGGCGAGTCGATCTTCCGCAAGGGCGACGTCGGCGCGGAGCTGTACGTTGTTCTCGAGGGCGAGGTCCGCATTCATCTCGACCACGACGGTCACGAGGTCACCCTCGCCAGGCACGGTCCCAGCAAGGTCGTGGGGGAGATGTCGGTCTTCGACGACCAGCCGCGATCCGCGAGCGCGCAGGCGACGCAGGACACGACCGTCCGCGTGCTCCGGCGCGACCGGATGCAGGCGATCGTTCACGAGCATCCCGAGGTGCTGCTGGAGTTCGTCAAGAACCTGAGCCAGCGATTGCGCGTGATGAACGAACAGCTGGAGGCCTACTCACCGGAGCCGCCACAGCCGGCAATCACCACGGCCGAGTAAAGGAGCGGGTGGCGTTGGCGGTCCGGTTTTACGCCGGTGCCGGCGGGTTTGGGTTGCTCGGATAGCCGCAGGAGCCGGCATTCGCGGCAGTCATGCGTCGGGGCGGCCGTTTCCGAAGACTGCCGGATAATGGGCTTGATGCCTGACCTCTCCGACCTCCGCCTGGGCGCGGATGTCGTCTCCAGCGACGGCGTCAACGTCGGAACGATCGTCAGTCTGCTGGTCGACGCGGACGGGTTCACCCCCCGAGCGCTGGTCGTGAAGCACGAGGAATCTCTGGCGGGCCGTGTGCTCGCCGCGGAGAAGTTCTTCACCACCGACGAGGTTGTGATCCCGATCACGGCGGTCGAGTCAGCCACCCATGACCAGGTCCGGCTGTCGATGGCAGCGCCAGATGTTCGCCGCCAGCCCCTTTACCTGAGCTATCGGCGCCCGGAGCCGACGACCGAGGAGGCCGTGCTTGAAGAAGGGCAGCTGATCGGCGGCGGTTTGGGCTTGCCCAAAGTCGAGGAAGTCGCCAACAAGCCGGATGGCGAGATCGAGATCGACCGTGGCGAGAACGTCATGCTCGGCAAGACGGGCCGCCGGTTGGGGCGCGTCGAGGACGTGCTGTTCGACCATGGCGATCTGATCGGTGTCGTGATCCGGCCGGATGGCTTCTTCAAGCGCGACGTCGTGCTGCCCAAAAAGTTCATCAACCGTGCGGACGACATGGCTCTATTCGCCGACCTCAGCGAGTCAGACATCGAGCAGCTGAAGCCGTTCGTCGACGCCGAATCGCCCGGCGGCTGACTACTCGGGAATGGTTTCGGGCTCGGCTCTGATTTCGATTTTCTTGCGAGCGACCTCGAGGCGATCCGTACACACCTTCAGGTAGATGCGAGCTTCATCCACCGCCTTGAGCGCGTCGTCAAGAGACAGCTCCCCATCCTCGAGGACCTTCAGCTTCTCGTCGAGCTTCGCCAGCGCCTGCTCATAGGTCAGCTCCTCGCTCACGGCTCCACCTCGTCGACCTTAGCGCCCAGACGCCCGGCGGCAAGCCGAATCCGAACGCGGCGATCGACTGCGGTGGCGTCCGACGAGCGCAGCACCGCGCCCGATTCCGCGTCTTGCGTGATGCTGTACCCGCGTGCAAGCACCCCGTCGGGGCTGAGGGCGACCAGCCGCTGCCGCCGGTGCTCGAGTCCTCGCGTGGCTGCCGCGAAGCGCTCGGTCAGAGCGCGATCGAGACGATCCGCGGCGCGGCGCGCGGCGAGTGCGTTGCGGCTCCGTGTGAGCCGCGTCGCAGCGGCGCTGTTCAAGCGGCGGCCGCGTTCGAGCAGCGCCTCCTCACGGCGCGCAACCTGGGCGATAGGACTGAGTCGGCCGAGCTCTGTGGCAGCGCGGGCCAGCCGCTCGACGCGGTGGCGCACCAGGGCAGGCAGGAGCTGGACCAGGCGCTGCTTCTTGTTCGTCAGCCGGTCACCTTCGCGGGCCACGCGCTGCGTGATCTCCCGGTCCATTCGCCGGCCACGCTCGCGGAGCTGCAGAAGGAGGTCCGACTTCTTGGGCACCACCCGCGCTCCGGCTTCGGTCGGGGTCCGGCACTCGGCGTCCCCGACGAGGTCGGCCACGGTCCGGTCGGAGGTGTGGCCGAGCGCAGTCACGACCGGCAGGCGAGACTCGAGGATGGCCCGGGCCACCACCTCGGTGTTGAACGCGTAGAGCTCTTCGAAGCTCCCGCCCCCGCGCGCGAGCACGATCACGTCCGCCAGGTTTTCCTGGTTGCAGCGCCTCAATGCCCGCGCGACGCTCATCGGCGCGCTCGCTCCCTGCACCTGGACCGGGTACACGACCACGCCCATGTTTGGGTAGCGTTCCCAGATCGTTTCCTGCAGGTCGTGGATGACGGCGCCGGTCGGCGAGGTCAGCAGGGCGATCGCGCGAGGCAGGAAAGGCAGCCGGCGCTTGCGGGTGGCCGCGAACGCTCCCTCCGCCTCGAGGCGCCGCTTCAGCTCTTCCAGTCGCGCGCGGAGCTTGCCGACGTCGTCGAACTCGACCTGGTCGACGATGAAGCTGAGCCGCCCGGTCTTGCCGAAGAAGTCGATCCGGCCGCGAAACACAAACACCTGGCCGTCTTCGGGCAGGGTCGTCACCCGGCGCGCGTCATCGGCGAACAGCACGGCGTCCAGGCGGCTGACTCCGTCCTGGATGGAGAAGTTGAAGTGGCCCGACGGGCCGCGCTTCATGCCGCTTACCTCGCCCTTCAGCAGCAGCGCTGTGAGCGGGCGCAGCTCGCGCCGGATCTCATTGGCGAGCTCCGTGACGGTGTAGGGCCGTTGAGCTTCTTCGGGCCGCAGCATCTAGACCGGACGCGAGAAGTGGTGGGCTGAGATCCGCATCCGCTTGTTGAAGTAGAGGCGGTGCGCGTCAGTGCGGTCGGGCCCCACTCCCGAATCAAGGTGGAACTCATCGAGGTGTAGGCGCTTTGCCTCGTCGATCATCCATTCCATCAGCTGGCCGGCGTACCCCTGGCTGCGATGCTCGTACCGGGTGCTGAGGTCATCGCAGTAGAGCGCGTGGCCCCAGGCCAGGAAGTTCACGACGCGGAAGCCGGCCACGGCCACCGCGTAGAGATCGTCCTTGACGAAAAAACCGACCAGGCGGTAGCCCTCGGGTCGCTGCACCTTGTCCACGTGCTCAGCGAACGCGAGCTCCGGACCGATGTTCGGTCTGAGCTCGACCATGGCCTTGTGGGCGAGATGGGTCGCCGGGGCCTGGATCTCCTCGATCACCCCCCGATCCTGCAGATTGGCAGCTGAGCCGCGCTCGGCCGGACGGCGTCTGGCCGGCCCAGGCGGGTCCATCCGGTTGTCGCGGCTGCGCTTCGATGCTCATGCATCCACGGGATGCATTGCGCTTCGATGCTCGCCGCTCCTACGGCTGGATCCACCTGGATCCATCCAGTCGCTCGCCCGTCCGGGCGAGGCTCATCCGCCAATCTGCGACATCGACTTGCCCGGCTTGATGAATCCGGGCTGGTTGATCAGGTGGCCCTCCTCCTTGCGCCAGACCGCCGTCTCGATCACCCGGCTGAGGTGATCGTCGGACACGCCCGAGCGCATGAGGTCGCGCAGCGGTGTCTCCTGCAGCGAGAAAAGACACGTGCGCAGGCCGCCTTCGGCGGTGAGGCGGATGCGGTTGCAGGTGGTGCAGAACGCCTGGCTGACGGAGGAGATGAAGCCGACGCCTCCGGCCGCTCCGTCGGCAAACTTGAATCGCGTTGCCGGTCCGGGCCTGGTGTCCGCGACCGGTACCAGCGGGAAGAGGTCCTCGATCTGCTCCTGGATCCGCCGGCTGGGCACGACCTGCTCGTTGGTCCAGATGCCATCGCCGTCGAGCGGCATGAACTCGATGAAGCGCACCTCGTAGCCCTGGTCACGGGCCAGGCGTGCGAAGTCGACGACCTCGTCATCGTTATGGCCCTTCATCACCACCATGTTCAGCTTGATCGGCCACAGGCCGGCCTCGCGGGCGGCCTGGATGCCGTCCATCGTGCGGGCGAACTGATCGCTGCGAGCGATCTCGTGGAAGCGCTCCATGTTGAGCGTGTCCAGCGAGATGTTGATGCGCTTCAGGCCGGCCTCTTTGAGCGCCTGGGCCTTGTCGCGCAGCAGCACGCCGTTCGTGGTCATGGTGATGTCGAGCGTGGGATCGATCGCGTTGATCATCCCGACCAGCTCCTCGACCTTGATTCGCACGAGCGGCTCGCCGCCCGTGATCCGGATCGTCCTCACGCCGTAGCGTTCCACAAAGATGCGCGCCAAGCGGACGATCTCCTCGAAGCGCAGGATGTCGTCGCGCTTCAGCCACTTGAGTCCCTCCGCCGGCATGCAGTAGATGCAGCGGAAGTTGCAGCGGTCGGTGATCGAGATCCGGAGGTCGTCCGCGACCCGCCCGAAGGAGTCACGAAGCGTGCCTGAACCCATATGACGGATGATAGGCCGCGGTGGCTTACGAGCACATCCTGGTTGACATCGAGCCCCCGATCGCGACCGTCACGCTGAACCGGCCGAAGGTCCTGAACGCCCTCAGCCCGGATCTCATCCGCGAGGTCAATGTCGCACTGGTCGAGCTCGACGCGAACGACAGAGTCGGTGCCGTGGTGCTCACGGGCGGGCCGAAGGTGTTCGCCGCCGGGGCGGACATCGGCGACATGGCCGACCAGACCGCCGTCGACCAGCTTCGCCGCGACCAGACCGGCCGGTGGGCGGGCATCGCCGCGTTCGGCAAGCCGTTGATCGCCGCGCTGAACGGCTACGCCCTGGGCGGCGGCTGCGAGCTCGCGTTGATGTGCGACCTGATCATCGCCGGCGACACCGCGCGACTCGGACAGCCTGAGATCAATCTCGGCATCATTCCTGGCGCCGGCGGCACGCAGCGCTGGCCGCGCACGGCGGGAAAGTACGCCGCGATGGAGGCGATGCTGTCGGGCTCTCCGGTGACGGCGCGACGCGCCTACGAGCTGGGTCTCGTCAACAAGGTGGTGCCGGCCGAGATGACGATCGAGGTCGCGAAGCGGACCGCCCGGCAGCTGGCCGAAAAACCGCCACTGGCGCTGCGGATGGCCAAGGAAGCGGTACTCAAGGCGTTCGAGTCGCCGCTGTCGGAGGGCCTGGCCGCCGAGCGCAAGAGCTTCTACTTCCTGTTCTCGACCGAGGACCAGAAGGAAGGCATGCACGCATTCCTCGAAAAGCGAAAGGGCGTGTTCAAGGGAAGATGAGTGGGTCCAGGATTGGCACGGGGCCGGAGAGCAGAAATCGGGGTCCCCGCGAAATCGAAGATTTCGTGGGTGATCACGGGGCGGTGAGAGATGACGACTGAAGTCGAGCAGCACGTCAAGGTCGAGACCGACGGCGGGGTGGGGTGGATCAGGCTCAACCGGCCGGAGAAGATGAACGCGATCGGAGCCGTGACGCGCAAGCAGCTCGGCGACGCGATCAAGCAGGCGGAACGCGACGAAGCGGTGCGCGTGGTGGTGCTGACCGGTTCGGGTCGCGCGTTCTGCTCGGGCGCGGACGTCACCGAGATGGCTCAGGACGGCGGCATGCGGACGCCTGAGGACGTAGGCAACGTGCTGCGCAACGAGTACATGCCGATGCTCACGCGCCTGCGCACGATGCCGAAGCCGGTGATCGCGGCCATGAACGGCCCAGCCGTGGGCATCGGCGCGAGCTACGCGCTCGCATGCGACATCCGGATCGCCACGCCGGAGGCCTACATCCTCGAAGCGTTCGTCAACATCGGGCTCGCCCCAGATGGCGGCGTGAGCTGGCTGCTTCCAAGACTGGCAGGCACCGGGGTCGCGTACGAGATGTTCTTCACCGGAAAGCCGCTTCAGGCGGCCGACGCCCACCGGCTTGGCGTGATCAACCGCCTCGTCGCCGCGGACAGGCTTGAGGCGGAGGTCCGCGACCTCGCCAGCCAGCTTGCGGCGCAGCCCAGGCAGGCGATGGCGGCGGCCAAGCGAGCCGTGAACCACGCGCTGGAGTCGAGCTACGAAGAGGCCCTGGAATTCGAGTCTTACCTGCAGGAGGCACAGGCCGCGAGCCCCGAGTTCGTCGAAGGAGTGCAGGCCTTCCTCGCCAAACGCGCCAAGAAATGACCACCCGGTCCGAGCTGCGTGAGGCCGTCATCGTCGCCACCGCGCGCACGCCGATGGGACGTTACGGCGGCCAGCTCAAAGATGTGCGGCCCGACGACCTGGCCGCCATCGTGCTCAAGGAGGCCTGCGAGCGCGCGCACGTCAAGCCGGCCGAGGTCCAAGACGTCATCCTGGGCTGCGCCAACCAGGCGGGAGAGGACAACCGGAACATCGCTCGCATGGCTCTGCTCCTCGCCGGGTTCCCGGTCGAGGTGCCAGGCCAGACCGTGAACCGGCTTTGCGGCTCCGGCATGCAGGCCACGATCGCGGCTGCGCGCGAGATCCAGGCGGGTGCGGCGGACATCGTCGTCGCCGGCGGTGTCGAGAGCATGACCCGCGCTCCATGGGTGATGCCCAAGCCTGACGGAGCGTTCCCGCGGGGGCCCCAAACCGCGTACGACACGGCGATCGGGTGGCGGCTGGTCAATCCGAAGATGGCCGAGCTTTATGGCACGCTGCAGATGGGGGAGACCGCAGAGCGCGTCGCGCAGAAGTACGAGGTTTCGCGAGAGGACCAGGATGCCTTTGCACTGCGCAGCCACCAGCGAGCGGTCGCGGCGCAAAAGTCGGGCCGGCTCGCCGAGGAGATCGTGGCGGTGGACGTGCCGCAGCGAAAAGGTGAGGCGTTGCGTCTCAGCGATGACGAAGGACCACGATCCGACACCTCGCTCGAAGCGCTCGCCAGGCTGCGCCCGGCCTTTGCCGAGAAAGGTTCCGTCACCGCCGGCAACTCGTCGCCGCTGAACGACGGGGCGACGGCGCTGGTCCTGATGTCGGCCGCGAAAGCGAGGGAACGCGGGCTGAAGCCCCTGGCGCGACTGGTCTCGGCCGCGCCCGCCGGCGTGCACCCCGACTACATGGGCATCGGCCCCGTGCCCTCGTCGCTCAAAGCGCTCGAGCAGGCAGGCTTGCAGCCGTCGGACATGGGAGTGGTCGAGCTCAACGAGGCGTTCGCCTCACAGTCGCTGGCCTGCGTGCGCCTACTCGGACTGGACGAGGAGAGGGTGAACGTGAACGGCGGCGCGATCGCGCTCGGCCATCCGCTGGGCAGCAGCGGCGCCCGGCTGGTGAGCACGCTGGTCAGGGAGATGGCGCACCGCGACGCCGAGTACGGGCTGGCGACGATGTGCATCGGCGTCGGGCAAGGCATCGCGTCGGTCTGGCAAAGGGTCTAGTCATCTCCGAACGCGACCCCCAGGCCGTGCGCGCGATGTTCGACCGCATCGCCGGCCGTTACGACCTGGTCAACACCGTCCTGTCCGGCGGCACCGACGGAGGCTGGCGGCGGCTGGCTGCACGCGCCACAGACCTGCAGCCAGGCGGCTCGGCGCTCGATGTCGCGTGCGGCTCTGGAAAGCTGACCGCCGAGCTCGTGAGAATCGCAGGTGGCAAGGGCCGTGTCGTCGGCCTCGACTTCAGCCCCCAGATGCTCGAGGTTGCCCGGCGCGACCACCCGGGAATCGAGTTCCTGGAAGGCGACGCGTTGAACCTTCCGTTTGACGACGCGAGCTTCGGCGCCTCCACCATCGCCTTCGGGCTTCGCAACCTGGCCGATCCCGTGCGCGGCCTGGTTGAGATGCGTCGAGTGTTGAAGCCCGGCGGGCACGGGGTCGTCCTGGAGTTCGTTCGCCCGCCCAAGAACGTGGTCGGCGCGGTGTACCGGCTCTACCTCCGCACGCTGCTGCCGGCGATCGGCGGCACGCTCTCGGGGCAACCGGCGGCCTACCGGTACCTCAGCGACACGGTGGACTCATATCGCACGCCGGAGGAGCTTCTCCAGATGGCGGTCGCCGCCGGTTGGTCGAACTTGACCTACAAGGGCCTGGCGATGGGAACCGTCGGGATAGTGTCAGGGGCAAAGATGTCCTGAATACCGGCGCTCGGCGCTGTTACATTGCGCCTGCGAGATGGCTCAGGCTGCGAAGCTAAAGCACAAGAAGAACGGTCAGCGGGCGTCGAAAGACGCCGCCCTTTCTCGGAAGGAGTACGAGAAAGAGCTTCGCCGCCTCCAGGTGGACCTGGTTCAGCTCGAGGAGTGGGTCCGGCATCGCGGCCTGCGGGTGGTGGTCCTGTTCGAGGGTAGGGATACCGCCGGCAAGGGAGGGCTCATCAAGCGGATGACGGCCTTGCTGAACCCTCGCTTCGTACGAGTCGTGGCTCTGCCTGCCCCGACCGAAAGGGAGAGGTCCCAGTGGTATTTCCAGCGGTACATCACGCATCTGCCGTCGGCCGGCGAGATGGTCCTATTTGACCGCAGCTGGTACAACCGAGCGGGCGTCGAGCACGTCATGGGCTTCTGCACCGACGAGGAGTACGAGGACTTCATGCGGACCTGCCCCCAGTTCGAGCGAATGCTGATCCGATCAGGAATCATCTTGATCAAGTACTGGCTTTCGGTGAGCGACGAAGAGCAGGAGCGCCGCTTCCTGGCCCGCATCAACGATCCGAGCAAGCGTTGGAAGCTGAGTCCGATGGACCTGCAGGCGCGCGCGAGGTGGGTCGATTACTCGGAGGCCAAGGACCACATGTTTGGGTACTGCGACATCAAAGAGGCTCCTTGGTACGTGGTCGAGACCGACAACAAGCGGGCCGCGCATCTCAACCTGATCAGCCACTTCCTGTCTTTGATCCCGTTTGACGAGGTGCCTCACGAGAAGATCAAGCTCCCGCCACGACAAAAACGCAGCTACAACAGGCCTCCGAAGAGCTCCCAGCGGATGGTGCCATTGAAATACGAGGTGGAATCGTGAAAGTCAGGGACCTGCCGCCCGGAGACCTACTGTCCGTAGATCCGGAGACGACGATCGCCGAGGTGGCGCGGCAGATGCGGACGAGCGACTCCGACTCTGTGGCGGTGATGTCCGGGGGTCGACTGGTCGGGATCATCACCGAGCGGGACCTGGTGCGCGCCATCGCGGACGGCATCGACCCTCAGCAGGTGAGAGCGGACGTCGTAATGACCGCGGATCCGGCCACCGTCGATGCTGATGAAGAGGTCGCGGTGGTGGCCGTCAAGATGATCAGACTGGGCGTCCGACACTTGCCCGTCGTGAACAAGGCGGGAAAACCCATCGGCCTGGTCTCAGCTCGCAACCTGGTCGGTGTCCTGGATCGGGCCGCTGACTGAAGGCGCTCCGCCGCCTCAGGCTTTGCCAGTGGTTGTCGCGAGAGCAGGGCTCAGCTCGGAGCTCGGAGCAGGAATTTCAGCTCCACTCAGCGAGCCGCGATGGCGTTGCGCGGGAACCACGATCATCGCGATTACACCAGCCGCACCGGCCAGGGCGGTGGCCGCCAAGAACATCGTGCGAGGCCCAAGCGCTCCATAGACCAGCCCGCCTCCAAACGTGCCGAGGATCGGCGCCAGCCCAAACAAGACGGATTTGATAAGCGCCTGACCGGTGGCGCGCCGGTTGGCAGGAGACAGCTCATCGGTGATCACGACTGCGGCCACGTAAGTGAGCGCAAACGCAACGCCGACGACCAGCTTCAGTAAAGCGGCGGTCAGCGGATCGGAGACGAAGGCCCAGGCGAGAAAGACCACGATGTAGATGGCGCAGCCGATGGCGAAGAGGACCTTGTGGCTCAGGTACCTGGTCAGCCGGTGCATATAGCCCATGGTCGGGATTTCGGTGAGGGCCTGAAACGCCGCCGCGGCACCGATGAGGAGGGCGCCGCCTCCCAGGACGTTGATCTGCAGGGTGAGGAAGTTCCCCGTCGCCGCCAACGCCGCGCCGAGCAGGAACGCGCTCAACAGGAATCCCATCAGGGGCAGAGGCACCTTGGGTAGGCGCAACGCGCGCAAACCGCCTGCTTTGTCTGGCGTACGCGGTGCACGGACGGTGGGCTTGAGGGCACGCCACACCCACAGTCCAAAGATCGCAACGAGGGGGGAATACACAAAGGGGATAAGCCCCAGACCAAACGCTTGAAAGCCGGCTCCCGACACGACAGCTGAGACGGCGAAACCCGCGCTCATTCGCAGCCTGATGCGTGCGTAGCGGGTGCGAGCAGTGTCCAGGAGCCGGCCAAGAGCGATCGGGTCCAGCAGCGCGAATGGTGACCGCGCCACCCACAGGCCCACCAGAACGACCGCCAGGGCGATTGAGCCGCCGGCGAAAGCGACCAGAAGAGCGATCACTGCGGCTGCAGCGCTGGCGACGACCAGCATGCGCTCAGCCGGAACTTTGCGGTCCGCCAGGTAGGCCCAACCAAGGCCGGCCGCTATGGAGACCGCTCCGGCACCCGCTAGCACCGCGCCGATGTGAGGTGCGTCGAGGCCGCGCTGGTAGAGGTAGAGAGGTATGAAAGGGAGAATGGTAGCGTCGGCCACCCCCATGAGCACGTATGCCCAGTTGAGGCCGCCGGTCGCCGGGTTCGGTTTCAGTGCCGATCTAAGAGTGGACGCCATGGGGCCGGCATAGCGTGCCAAAAATTCGGCGGTCTGTGCCCCCGCTACGCGATTCGGTCGACGGCAGAGCGCGCGAGGCTGATCAGGGTCGGGCGCAGCCCGTCCAGCTCGATCGTCTCGAGCTCGTGCACTGCAGCGTCGACCAGCGCTTCGGCCTCGCCGCGCACCCGGGTCAGCGCGCCGCTAATCGTCACCAGCTCCGCCACCCGACCGACCTCAGCGTCGCCGAGCGAGCCGGCGAGCAGCCGTCGTACCTCGGGTCCGACGGTGCGGTCCTCGGCCGCATAGATAAGAGGTAGAGAGAGCACGCGCTGCCGGATGTCGAGTCCGACCGGCTTCCCCGAGCTCGGGCTGAAGTCCACCATGTCATCGGCCATCTGGAACGCCACGCCGAGCAGGTCGCCGTACCTCCGCAGCGCGTCCACAATTTCCGGGCCTGCCTCCGAAAGCAGCGCTCCCGACGCGCACGCCGCGGCAAAGAGCGCCGCCGTCTTTCCGCGCACGACGCGCAGGTAGGAATCGCGGTCGCCGGGGTACGCTCCGCGAAGCGCAACGTCGTCGATCTGGGAGGCGCAGACGGCTTCGAGCGCCTCGGCGATGGTCGACGTCACGCTGCGGTTGCCGATCTCGGCGATGAGCCGGGTCGCCTTGGCGAAGTAGTAATCGCCAACCGCGACCGCCCGCTCCGGCCCTTCAGCGGCGGCGACGGTCGGGCGTCCGCGCCGGTGGGTACTCTCGTCGACGTAGTCGTCGTGGATCAGCGTTGCATTGTGGAGGAGCTCGACGGCAGCGGCCAGGGCCGCAGCGCGCAGCGGTTCGCTGCGAGGTCCGATTCCAGCGGTCAGCTGGACGAGCTTGGGTCGCAGGCGCTTGCCGCCGGCCTCGACCAACCGCCGCATCGGCGCCGATACAGGCTCGGGGTCGACGAGCAGCTGGCGGGACAGCTCGAGCTCAACCAGCTCGGGGGCCAAGCCGGCTTCAGTCCTTCTTTCCTCGCCCCTCTCCCTGGCCCTGTGCGCCAGGCGCATGGAGGATGGGACTACTGATTGCTCCCCTGAAGGGGAGAGGGAAGAAGTCCCAAATTCTCCGTCTAGTTGGAGGGCTAGCTCACGGTGGCGCGGGCCGTCTAGCTCCACCGCGAACACAGACTGCCACCGGCCCAGGACGAGCTCACCGTCTTCGACGAGCAGGGTCGCGAAGCCTGTCAGCAGGATCTGGCGGCAGTGAGCATGACCGTTGACAGGCTCATCGAGCGCGACGTCGATCCGGCGCGCGAAGTCATCGTGCTGGTAGCTGGCGCCCACAGGTGCGAGCCGCTCGAGCAAGCTCTCGAAGTCACGGATCAGCAGCGGCTCGTTCTCGTTGATTGCCAGGCCGACGGTCGTGTGCAGGGACTGGAGATGCACGCGGCCGATCTTCAGCCCGGATCGGTGGACCTCGTCTCGCAGCCGGTCTGTGATATCGACGAACTCGGTGGAATGGCTGGTCTCGAAGCGCAGGCGCTTGCCGATCATCACCGCGCCTCGAACGCGCGGAGCAGCAGCTCACGGGTGTGCGGCGCGGTCTGCTCCGCCGCCGCCGCCGAAGACATCTCCTCGATCGCGCGGGCGAACGCAACCTGGATGCTCTGCGGCGCCGCATCGGCGAGCAGCCGTGACGCTCGCGCGAGGCACAGGTCTCCCATCAGAAGGCTGGGCGGGGCGGCAGCTCGGCCGCCGAGGCCCTGGAGCCGGACGCCGACCTCGACGAGTGCCGCAGCGAGGGCCAGCCTGGGTTGGGCGGAAGGCTCAAACCCGTCCACCGCCTCGAGGTATGAGCGGTAGGCCTCCGAGAGGCCGTCCTCCCACAGTTGGTGCAGGCGTTCGAGGTCACGCTCGACGACCTGGATCGCCATCAGATCGGCTCCACCAACGTGGCGGCCAGCTGCCGGAAAGCCGAGAGTGCCTTGAGGCACGACTCGTCGTCGCGCGTCACCACGTAGTAGAGGCCGAAGCCCAGCACCGTGTTGAGGACGAGCGGCACAAGGACGTCGCGGGGGACCGTGAGCCGGATCCGCCCGTCTTCCTCCAGCCGGTCGAGCTGCTCCTGAATGACCTCGCGGTACCTGGTGAATAGCTCGGGCAGGTATGCTCGCAGCCGCTCGGTCCGCGGAGCCTGCACCAGGAGGTCGAAAGCCGCGAGCTGGATGTCACCGAGGCGGCGCAGGGAGTCCCAGAGCGCTTCGACTCCGATCTCGAGGACCTCGAGCGGGTCGGTCAGCTGGTTGAGCGTTCCGCGGAGCTCATCGACCGACCGGGCGGTGAGGTATCTCCAGGCTTCGACCAGCAGCTCAGACTTGGTCGGGAACCAGTACTGGAGGTTGCCGATCGCGACCCCGGCCTTCGAGGCGATCGCCCGGACGCTGGTGCCCGAGTAGCCGTTCTCCAGGAGCGAATCGGCCGCTGCATGGATGATCTGGTCACGCGAGCTCTCCGTTGCCGTAGCCCCGGTCATACGTATGTACCAGCTTAGCGCGCAAGCGGCGAGCAGGATGGGACTCACTGAATTCATAGCCCCAGCATTCGGGTGGGCCCACCGGTTCAGGGGATAATCACCGCGGCTGTGCGGAGCATCCAGGAGGTCTTCCCCAATCGTGTCTGCGGCGTGCTGCGCACCGAGAACGCCGACGCCGGCTTCCAGGCGTGCCTGGCGGCCCTGGAGGGGGGCGTCCGGACGATCGAGATCACCAAGACCGTGCCTTCGTGCTTCGAGCTGATCCGCGGCCTGATCGCCACGACCGGCGGCCGCTTTCCGGTCGGCGTCGGCACCGTGTGGGACCCAGGCGCTGTGCGCGAAGCGAAGGACGCCGGGGCGTCGTTCGTCGTCACGCCGGTCCTGCTGCCGGAGGTCGCCGAGGCTTGCCGGCAGGAGGACATCCTTTGCGTGCTGGGGGCCCTGACCCCGACTGAGATCTACCAGGCGCGCCTGGCGGGGGCGGCGCTGGTCAAGGTGTTTCCGATCACCCCGGTCGGCGGCCCGGAGTACGTGCGCGCCTTGAACGGGCCCATGGGTGGAGTGCCGTTCTGGGTCTCGGGCGGCGTGCCGATCGAAGACATCGGCGCGTACCTGAGGCTGGGGGTGCGAGCAGTCGGACTGACGACTTCGCTCTTCCCGCCTGAGGCGCTGGCGCACCGCGACATGGAGCTGATTCGAGGCAACGCTCAGAGGGCGGCTGAGGCGGCAGCGGCCGCAATCGGGGACTAGGAGCCTAGGAGTCCGTCAGCACCCCGCGTGGTAGGTGCACATGGTCGCGACGATGTCCGAGTACAGGTTGATCACCTGGCCGCCCGTGGCGATCAAGGCGACGATGACGATCAAAGCGACCAGGGCCAGGATGAGCGCGAACTCAACCATTCCCTGTCCTTTCTGCCTTTTGCGGAATTGCATCAATCTGGGCTTCGACCTAGAAGCTTAACCGTCGAGCCCGGTGTTCTGGTCGTTGCTCGCTGCAAAGCCTGCTCCACCACGACCCGCACCATGCGCTTGCGCCAGAAGTGGCTGAGATCGGCGTTGTCGAGCGGCTTGGCCGGTTTGGCAGCGATTTCGGCAGTTTCGCGGATCGCGTCCGCGCTTACCTCCTTTCCGTTCAGGAAGGCTTCGGCCGCGGTCGCCTCAAGCGGGTGGGAGGCCACCGCGGAGAGCACGATCCGGCAGCGGACCACCGTGTCTCCGTCGAGCTGCACGGCAACGGCCGCGCCGGCGATTGGAAAGTCGATCGAGCCGCGGCGACGCAGCTTGACGTAGGCCGTGGTCGTCTCGCGACTTGCGGAGAGCCTGAGCCAGGTGACCACCTCGCTCGCCTGCTTGGCCATGTAGTCCATGCCGTCGTCGCGATAGAGGGCCGAGACGGGGAGCTCGCGCTCGCCATCGGCGCCGACCAGGTTCACCACGCCGTCCAGCGCGATGGCCATCGGCGCGGTGTCAGACGACGAGACGGCCCAGCATCGTGGGCTGCTCGGCGCGACGAGGCAGATGTCTCCATCCTTCTTCATGCAGAAGCCCGCGGCTTTCCGCCACTCGTAGGTCATGTCGTAGTAGTTGCATCGCGTGTCGACGCAGAGATTTCCGCCCGCCGTGCCCGCGTTGCGCAGTGGAGGCGAGGACACCAACCCGGCGGCCTCCGCATAGCCCGCAAAGTTTTGATGGAGGTGCTCGTCCATCGATGCGGCAGCGAGCGTGACGCCCGCACCAACCACGCATTCGGTCGAGCCGTTGTGCACCTCGCGAGGCAGGAAGTCGAGCGCGATCAACGTGTCGATCTCGAACTGCCGGCGCTTAAGCTTGGGAAAGAGGTCCGTTCCGCCCGCCACGAACATCGCGCGCGGGCCGAGGTTCGCGGCCATGGCCGCGGCTTCGCGCGCGGTTTTGGGGCGCAGGTAGCTAAATCGCGGCAGGCGAAGCATGGCTCAGCTCTCTCGGTGGCGGCTCGACTTTGATCAATGCCGGATATGGGATGGTGGGGAAGTGGGTCGGGCCGTAGCGTGCCGGTTCGCCCTTCGCTTTTCGACGCAATGCTTCGACCACCTTCTCCGGCGTAACGGGCACCTCGTCGATCCACACGCCGAGCGCGTCGTAAACCGCGGCGCAGACCGCGGGCGGCACGGGCAGCAGAGGACCCTGTCCCGCCTCCTTGGCGCCGTACGGTCCCTCGGGGTCGACGGTCTCGACGATGAACGTCTCGATGTCGGGCGTATCCAGAAAGGTGGGTGACTTGTACTCGAGCATGGACGGCCACTTGTGCAGGCCCTTGCGGAATGCCTGCTCTTCCATCAGAGCCTCGCCGATCCCCATGTAGACGCTCCCTTCGACCTGCCCCTCGACCAGCAGAGGATTGATGGCCCGACCGACGTCGTGCGCGATCCACACCTTGTTGATGTGCACGAGTCCGGTGCGCGCGTCCGCATCGAGGTCGACCACGCAGGCCGAGTAGCTGTAGGCGGGGCTGGGACCGACGCCGGATCCCTTGTAAGGGCCGGCAATCTTTGGAGGCGTGTAGCTGCCTGCGCTGGTGAGCGTGCCGAAGCGCGCCTCCGCCAGGACGCTGGCCTCTTCGAAGCTGAAGTTTCCGATGCGTCCGCCGCCCACCTCGACAGCCGCGGTGTCGCACCCCATCTTGGCGGCCGCCGCCTCGACGATCATCGCTCGCATCTTTCTGGCCGCTTCGATGGCCGCGTTGCCCGCCATGAACGTCACGCGTGAGGAGTACGAGCCAAGGTCGATGGGCGTGGTGTCAGTATCGGCGGTGACGAGGCGGATGTCGGCGGGCTGCAGACCGAGCTCCTCGGCCACGATCGCCGCGAGGACCGAATCGGATCCCTGGCCGATGTCCATCGCGCCGCAGTAGGCGGTCACGCCGCCGCGGTCGACTTTGATCTGCACCTCGGAGTGGGGCATGTCGTTCCAGTAGATGGCGGTGCCGGCGCCGGACATGTAGCTCGAGATCGCGAAACCCATGCCGTGGCCCGGCCGCCGCTCGCGGCGCTTGTAGGCCGAGGCCGTCATCACGCGCTCGGTGCACTCGTCGAGCCCACATGACGTGACGCGCAGCCAGTTCACGGTGCGGGTCATGGGCTTGACGAAGTTGCGCTGCTTGAGTTCGACGGGATCGATGCCCAGCTCGTGCGCGATCTTGTCCAGATGCAGCTCGAGGGCGAAGCGAGGTTGGGGCGTGCCGTGACCGCGCTTGGGCCCGCACGGGGGCTTGTTGGTGAACACGCGGCATCCCTCGAAGCGATAAGCGGGGATGTCGTAGGTCACCGTCTGCAGAGCGCCGGTATAGAAGGTGGAGGCGACTCCGTATGAGCCGTACGCGCCGCCGTCGAGCGCGCTGCGGAAATGCATCGCCGTGATGTGGCCGTCTTGGGTCACTCCCGTCCGCACCCACATCAGCACCGGGTGCCGGCCTCGGTGGGTGTAGAAAACCTCTTCGCGGGTCAGAGTGCACTTGACGGGACGCCCCGTGATCATGGCCAGCTTGCACACGATGATCTCGTGCGCGAACGGGTCGGTCTTTCCGCCGAACCCGCCGCCGTGAGCCGCGCCGATGACGCGAATGCGGTTCATGGGCAGCTCGAGCACCTTCGACAGTGCCCGGTGCACGTAGTGCACGACCTGGGTGGAGGACCACAGCGTGACCTTTCCATCGACATAGGTGGCGATGGCGCTGTGCTGCTCCATCGGCAAGTGCGTGTTGCCCTGGAAGAAGAAGACGTCTTCGCGGATGTGCGCGGCCTTCTCGAAGCCGCCGTCGACGTCGCCAAACTCCAGCGCGACGAGCTTGTGGATGTTGTTGGGGCCGCCGTAATCCTGGATGCGCTCATCTTTCGGCGTGGCGAGCGCTTCGTCGATCGACATCACCGGCTCGAGGATCTCGTACTCGACCGAGATTGCGTCACATGCCGCGGCAGCGATCTCCTCCTCGGTGGCGGCAACGGCAGCGATTGGATCGCCGACGTATCGCACCTTCTCGTGCTCGAGCGCGCGCTCGTCCTGCGTCACGGGCAGGATGCCGAACTTGATGGGCAGGTCGGCGCCCGTGATCACCGCGAGCACGCCTGGCATGCGTCGCGCTGCCGACGTGTCGATCGAAACGATTCGAGCGTGAGGATGCGGGCTGCGCAGGATGCGGCAGTGGAGGGTGCGGGGGAGGAGTATGTCGTCGGCGTACACGGCGCGGCCGGTGACCTTCGTCACCGCGTCGACCCGCGGGAGCGGCTTCCCGATCACCCCGAACTTGCCGTTGGCCGTCATGACATGCGCCCGGCCGCCAGCTCGATTGCTTCCAGGATCTTTGAGTAACCGGTGCAGCGGCAGAGGTTTCCCGCGAGCGCGTCGCGAATCTCGTCGCGCGACGGGCGGGCATTCGTTTCGAGAAGCGATTTCGCGGAGAGCAGGATGCCTGGCGTGCAGTACCCGCACTGGGCCGCGCCAAGCTCGGCGAAAGCCTGCTGGAGCGGATGCAGGACCGGCCCATTCGCCAACCCCTCGACGGTGGTGATGGCGCGACCTTCGACCTGGAGCGGGAGCAAGAGACAGCTCAGCTCGGGCCGGCCGTCAACAAGCACCGTGCACGTGCCACATTCGCCGAGCTCGCACCCATGTTTCGTGCCGGTCAGCTGCATGTCCTCGCGCAGCACCTCGAGCAGCGTCTTGTGCACCGGCAGCAGCAGCTCGATACGCTCGCCGTTGACGTCGAGCGCGATGACCTCGCGCTGCACGTCGCGAGCCATCTCATGCTTCATGCGCCGAGCATAGCCTTCAACGCTTTCGCGCATTCCCACAGGTCGGGAGCCACCGCGTGAGCGCGGCTGGAGGCAGGCTTGGGATCGTCGGGGTGGACGAGAATCGTCTTCATCCCGAGTGCAAGGGCCGGCTCGATGTCGTTCTCCTCTCGGTTGCCGATGACCACGCAGCGCTCGGGTGGGGTCCCCGCGACGCGCATCGCCATCTCGAACACGGCCGGGTGCGGCTTGAGGTGCCCGGCGTCGACCGAGGTGACGATGGCGTCGATGTAGCCGGCCATGCCGAGCAGCCGGAAATCCTCCCAGTAGCTCTCGGCGTCGCGCCAGTACGTGTTGCTGGCGATCACCGTGCGCAGCCCGAGGGCCCTGATCTCGGCCAGCAGCTCCGTCGCCCCAGGCAGCGGCTTCATCCGGTCGGCGACCGGCAAGGCCATGGCGCGCCTGATCCGGGCGACCGTCTGATCATCCGCCGGGAGGCCCTGGCGTGTCAGCGAAGTGGCGATCAGGACCTCTGCGGCCGCGATGGTCGTCGGCGTCTCGGTCGAGATGGCGCGAGCCTCGTCACCGATGCGGCTGCTCGCGATCAAATCAGCCACCAGCGCGTCGACCTTAACCGCGTCCAACATGGGCATCGCCGCACCCACTCTCTGATGCCGGCCGACCCCGTCCGTCTCGCGGAATGGCCACGAATTTGGCCAGAGCGTGCCACCGACGTCGATCATGGCCACGTCCAGCGCTTTTGGCACTGCCCCTATCATCGCCTCAATGCTGAGGTGGCTGACGGCCGGGGAATCGCACGGTCCGCAACTGACCGTGATCGTCGAGGGCCTGCCTGCGGGGCTGGAAATCTCGGAGGAAGATCTGCGCCGCGACCTTGCGCGCCGGCAGGGCGGCCACGGGCGCGGCGGCCGCCAGCAGATTGAGACCGACCGCGCCCGCATCGTGAGCGGAGTGCGTGGCGGCGTGACCATCGGAAGCCCGCTCACATTGGTGCTCGAGAACAAGGACCACGCGAACTGGACTGCTCAGATGGGAGCCTCCAAGGAAGGCTTTGCGCCCAAGCCGGTCACGCGGCTGCGGCCGGGTCACGCCGACCTGGCGGGCGCACTCAAGTACGGCCACACGGACATCAGGAATGTGCTCGAACGCTCATCCGCACGCGAGACGGCGACCCGGGTGGCCGCCGGCGGCGTCGCCCGCAAGCTGCTTTCGCATTTCGGGGTCGAGATCCTGAGCTTCACGCAGTCGATCGGCACCGTCGACATCGGGTACGAGGGCTGCGATATCGACAGCGTGACCACGGAGATGATCGAAGCATCGTCGGTGCGGTGTCCTGACCCCGACGCCTCCGCACAGATGGTCGCGGAGATCGACAACGTGGCCGCGCAAGGTGACACGATCGGCGGCACGTTCCGGATCATCGCGCGCGGTGTCCCTCCGGGGCTGGGCAGCTATGTGCACTGGGATCGGAAGCTCGACGGGCGGCTGGCGCAGGCGGTGCTGTCGATCAACGCCATCAAAGGCGTGGAGTTCGGGGCGGGATTCCAGGGCGCCTCGCGACACGGCTCGGATTTCCATGACCAGATCGAGTACGAGGGCGGGCGTTTTCGTCATCTCACCAACCGCGCCGGCGGCCTGACGGGCGGGATGACCAATGGCGAGCCGATCGACATGAGAGTCGCGATCAAGCCCATCTCGACCATGAAGAAGCCGATGTGGTCGGTGGATCTCATCACCAAGGAGCCGGTGGAGGCGCACTACGAGCGCAGCGATGTATGCGTGGTTCCGGCGGCCGGTGTCATCGGCGAGGCGGTGGTCGCGCTCACGCTCGCCGAGTCGTTCCTGGAGAAGTTCGGCGGGGACTCAATGGGTGAGCTCAAGCGCAACCACCGCTCATTCCTGGAGTCGATCGGACAGTAAGCTCCAGGCCGATGCCCGGCAAGGTGATGTCAATGGCGGACGCCGTCGCGCGATTCGTGCCCGATGGTTCGACAGTGGCGATCGGCACGTCGCTGGAGGCGTTGATCCCGTTCGCGGCTGGGCACGAGATGATCCGGCAAGGCCGGCGGGAGCTCGAGCTGGTCGGCCCGATCTCCGACGCGCTGTTCGACCAGCTGGTCGGCGCGGGCTGCGTGCGCCAGGTCACTGCGGCGTGGGTCGGCAACGTGTCGGAGGGGCTGGGCCACTGCTACCGGCGAGCGTGCGAGGCGGGAATCCCACGGCCGCTGGTGGTGCTCGACCACACGAACTTCTCGATCTCGCTCGCGCTGTGGGCAGCGGCGTGGAACGTGCCGAGCCTGCCGACGCGCACGCTGCTGGGCAGCGACATCCTGCGCACCAACCCGGGACTGGTCGCAGCCGGCGAACTGGTGCAGGTCGAAGCGGTGCGTCCTGACGTCGCGGTCGTCCACGTCCAGCGCGCCGATGCGATGGGCCGGGCGCATGCGTGGGGGCCGCTGGGCGTGACGGAAGAGGCGGGGCTGGCTGCAGGCCGCGTGATCGTCTCGTGCGAGGAGCTCGTCGATCCGAGCGTGACGCTGAGCGACCCGAACCGAATTCTGTTTCCGGAGACGAAGGTGGTCGCGGTCGTGCACGAGCCGGGCGGCGCCCATCCGTCTCCGGTGCAGGGCTTCTTCAGACGGGACCACGGCTTCTATCGCGATTACGCGGAGGAGTCGCGGTCGGTGGACGGCTTCCAGGGTTGGCTGAACAGGTGGGTAACCGAGGTGCCGGATCGCGCCGCCTACATGAGCAACGTCGACTCCGCTTCGCTCCGCATCACGCGACACCGCCCCTCCGAGCCCGCGGACTACGGCGATGAGTGACTACACGCCTCAGGAGCTGATGGTGGCGGTCGCGTCACGCGAGATCCAGGACGGCGACCTCGTCTTCGTCGGCATGCGCCTGCCGATCCTCGCCTACGCGGTCGCGCGCAACGCGCATGCACCAAACGCTCGCGGGCTGTTCGAAGTGGGGTTGATGCGCGACCAGCCGGCGGCCGGCTTCCTGGGCACGATGGGCGACCCGCCGAACGTCGCGGGCGCGCTGTGGGCGACGCGGATGTCGAACGTCATGGCGCTGATGGCGCAGGGGCACGTCGACCTCGGGTTCATCGGAGGCGCCGAGGTGGACCGATTCGGGAACCTGAACACGTCGTATGTCGGCGATCCTGCGCAGCCGAAGGTGAAGCTGCCGGGGAGCGGGGGAGGAGCGGACATCGCTATCCTCAGCCGGCGGTGGGTCGCCTTGATGCGCCACGAACGCCGCCGCCTGGTCGAGAAAGTCTCGTTTGTCACCTCACCGGGTTATGGCGATGGGACTCCCCACTGGCGGAAGCAAAACGGGCTGTTGGGCGGCGGGCCGGAGGCGATCATCACGACCATATGCGTGCTCCGTTTTCCGGAATTAGGTGGAGAGGCATATCTCGCGTCGGTTCATCCCGGCCGAACAGTCGAAGAGGTGCGCGCGGAGACGGGCTGGGACTTGAAGGTCGCCGACCAGGTGTCGGAAACGGCGGCGCCGAGTGAATCTGAGCTGAGCGCGATCCGACGATTCGATCCGGAAGGTTTCTGGACGGGCTAGCCGATGGGCTTTCTCGTGTTTCCGGGGTGGACAGTGCGCGAGGTCAAGTCACCGCTGACCGCGGAGATGCTTGAGCCGTTCACGGCATCCGCGGGGACGGTGTACTTCAACAGCACGCTGACCGACTCGGATTGCATGCGGTTGGCGGATTGGATGCGCAACTATCCCGAGCTCGGACTGCGCGTGGGCGATGGCATCGACGACCTCGAGTTTCTCCGCTTCTTTCCATTCATCTCATCCGGCACTTCGGAGCCGCAGTCGTATATCGCTCAATTGGATCGATTGATGGGCTACGCCATCTGTCCGAGAACCTGGAGAGTCTCGATCTCGGTCACACGAGGCGCCAGCTCGACCTGACCATCCTCAGTCGGTTCCCGGGTCTCAAGCAGCTCAAGCTCCAAGGGCCGACCAAGGGCATCGGTGTTATTTCCAACTTGACAGCGCTCGAGGACCTCACGCTCCGATCGATCACGCTTCCGGACCTCTCTCTGCTCTTACCGCTCACCGAGCTTCGGGCGCTCGACATCAAGCTCGGAGGAACGACGGATCTGAGCCTGCTGCCAAGCATCGGAAGACTTCAGTACCTCGAGCTATGGATGATCAGGGGGTTGACTGACCTTTCCTCGATAGGCCGGCTGCCACACCTCCGGTACTTGTTTCTTCAAGCCCTTCGAAGAGTCGAAGCGCTGCCCGATCTCAGCCTGGACGTTGAGCTTCGAAGGGTGCACCTCGAAACGATGAGGGGACTGCGTGACCTCCGGCCTCTAGCGACCGCACCGGCCCTCGAGCAGCTCTTGCTGGTCGACTTTGCGCATCTGCAGCCGGAGGATCTCCGCTGCCTGGTCGGGCTTCCACATCTGGAGGGCGTTGGAGTAGGCCTCGGCAGCAAGCGGAAGAACGACGCTGCCTACGCGATGCTGCAACTACCAGACGCGACGAACCTCAAGACGGGAGACTGGCGAGAGGTGTAGTGGCTAAGCCGCCCAGCGCATTCCCGGTCCGCGCGCCCGTCTCATGAAGACCCGATCGGGCGGTAGGAAACGGAACTCCCGGCCCGATTTGATGACCTGCCATCCGCCTTCATGCACGAGCCGGTGGTGGTAGTAGCAGAGCAAAACCATGTTCGCCGTATTGCTCGGCCCACCCCGGGCCCAATGAATGATGTGATGCGGATTGGTCCAGTCGACCGGTCGGTCACAACCGGTGAACCGACAGCCCTTATCTCGAGTCCGCAGCGCCCGGCGCGTCGGCCCTGACACAGTCCGCGTCGCGCGCCCGACATCGATCACCATCGAGTCAGCGAGCAGTACGCGCGACATGGTGGAGTCGCATGTGATGCGCTCCAACGTTCGCGTGGAGATCGGGAGCGAGAGCTCGAGGTCTGCCGGCGGCGCGCCGACCTCGTTCTTCAAGCCTTCGATGGTCGTGGTGAGGTTGATGTGCGGCCGGACGCCGTTACGCCGGGGCAGCGTGCCCTGGTCCATGGAGTGATTGACCACCTCGCCGAGAGCATCGTGCCTGCGCTGGGCGGCCGTCCGCTCGTCTTCCGGACCCTTGCGCTTGGCCAGCGGGTCGATCACGGTCTTCAATGCCGCTGCAGTGACTGGATCGAGGACGCCATCGACCCGGTGCATGCCATCTGCCATCTGGCTGATGTGCAGCCGGCGGCGCGAGTAGTTCTCCTCGGCATCTTTGAAGAAGCCGTCGGGGTCGACGACATGCCAGGCGACATCGCACAGCTCGCGCAGGTCGTGAACTGAAAACTGTCGCGCGAAGCCGAGCATCTCTGCTTCGTTGAAAAGGTCTTTCTTCTCACCGAGCTTCTCGCGCAGACGCGAGAGTTGAGAAGCGGACTGGTAACCGATCTCACCTGAAGCCAAAGCTGCTTTGACGTTAGGCATCGATTCCATCTGCTCGCCAACGCGGAGGCGATCAAAGGCTGAGCTCACCGACATCTTGCAAGTCCGGGCGATCCAGGACGCAGCGGTGATGTTGCCAAGGACAAGGTGAGCGCCTGACTTCTGGGCATCGCGCGCTTCCGAGCCAAAGTCGCCGTCGAGCGCATCGATAACTGATCGATACTCAGCGAGATCCACGTTGCCGTGCTCGGTACGAGCAAGGAATTTACGCACCGCGACCTGCAACTCAGTGAAGGGTGTTCCCCCTTCCCCCAACATGAGGAAAGCGTAGCAAACATACGTTCGCTTGTCAAGCCTATATTTACACTCCAAGCCACCCCCAACTCCCTTTTCACAGTCCGTTTCCTCCTTAGACTGGGCGCCATGATCAGCGGAGCTCACGTGATCGTGTACAGCCGCGATGTCGATGCGGATCGCAAGTTCTTCAATGACATCTTCGGGTTCGGCTCGGTCGATGCGGGTGGCGGCTGGTTGATCTTCCGCCTGCCCCGTGCAGAGATTGCCTTTCATCCCGCCGACGAATACGGGAACGAGCTCTACCTGATGTGCGACGACCTCGGGACGACCATGGACGGCCTCCGGCGAAAAGGGGTTGCCTTCAGGGGAGAGATCGACGAGCGGCCCTGGGGACGGCTGGCTCACGTAGAGCTTCCAGGCGGCGGAGTGCTTGGAATTTATCAGCCGAAGCATCCCCTCCCGCCGCCGGCGCCGATTACAAAAGACTGATCGCCTCACAACGAGCCTCTAACAGCGCGACCTCACTGTGATGCTCGATCCAACTTGGATCGACTAATCAAAAGAGGTGTGTGCGATGAACCCGTTTGCAGCCGTCGTCCCGTTCTGGGACGGTCTGCACCGCAAAGCCACCACCAAATAACCTCCTCCCCCCAACGAAAGGGTCCGGCGCAAGCCGGGCCCTTTTCAATTCATGGCCGCGTCCGGACCCTGGCCGCCATCGTGATCTGCTTCCACCTCTTGCGCTCCTCGATGCGGATGCGCGCGTCGGTCTTGGCCGCGACGGCTCGCAATTCGCGCTGCAGCTTGCGGTAGCTCTGGAACCGGCCCGTCTCGAGCGTTCCGTCCGCCAGCGCTTCCTTGATCGCGCAGCCGGGTTCGGTGGCGTGCGCGCAGTCGCTGAACCTGCACCGAAGCACCAGCTCTTCGATGTCCTCGAACAGGTTGCCCAGCGCCGCCTCGCCCTCCCAGAGCTGCGCCTCGCGCAGACCAGGCGTGTCGATGAGCATGCCGCCCTGAGGCAGCTGCACCAGCTGCCGGTGGCTCGTCATGTGCCGTCCCTCGCCCGTGTGATGGATCGCTCGGGTGCGCATGAGGTCGCTGCCGACGATTCGGTTGATCAGCGTCGACTTGCCGGCTCCGGACGGGCCGAGCAGGACGCCCGTGCGCGCCGGCTGCAGCTCGCGCACGATCTCGTCGACTCCATCCCCTGTCACCCCGCTGGTCACCACCACCGGAGTGCCCATCGACACCGCCTCGAGCTCGGCGCGCAGTTCCTCTGGCGACGGGGCTATGTCCGCCTTCGTCAAGAGGACGACCGGCACCGCGCCGCTCTGCCACGCGATGGTCAGGTAGCGCTCGATCCGGCGCGCATTGACGTCGGTCGCGGCGGCCACGACAAATGCGACGTCGACGTTGGCGGCCAGCACCTGCTCGCGCGTCTCAACCCCCGCGGCATGGCGCGAGAACGACGTACGCCGGTCGACCACGCCATGGATGACGCTGACCGGTTCGCGCCTGACGACGGCGACCCAGTCACCCACTGCTGGCAGCATCGATCCGTCGTTGCGCACGTGCCTTCCAACCGATGCGCGGCTCGAGACCGCGCCGTCGTGCACCAGGTATTCCGCTCCGTAGTCGGCGACCACGCGCGCTGGAGCGCAATCCTCTGATGCGAAGCGTTTGAACTTTTCGTCGAAGTAGGAGTCCCAGCCGAGCAGGGTCAGCTGGGTGCTGAAATGTATCGACAACGCGAATCCTCCGGGGAACTAGATGATCGGACGGTATCGGTCCGCCCGGCGGAGGATGGTTGCTTTTAGGAGCGCGCTCCGGAGGCGGCCGGCGGCCGGGAATCGGTCATTGCAAGCTCAGCCATTCGAACGCCACCTCCTTGTGTTTTTCTGGGCGCAGGATAACACTCCATCGCCCCCCACCCAACTCCCCTGGCGGGGGAGGGCCATCATTTGCTCTTGAATTCCGGCTTGCGCTTTTCGGTGAACGCTTTGATGCCTTCGTCCGCGTCATCAGATACGAAGACGCGGCCGATCGCCTCGCGCTCGATCGCCAGACCGAGGTCCAGCGGCCCACCGTACCCCTGCGTGATCGCGAGCTTCGCGTGGCCAATCGCTACCCCTGGACCGGCCGCGAGCTTGGCCGCGTACTCGATTGCGCCGGCGCGGCAGGCAGCCGCATCCGGAAACAGCCGATCGACGATGCCGGCCTCTTTCGCATCCGCCGGCTTGAGCGTGATCGCGTTCGCGATCATGTCCAGGCCCTTGGAGAGCCCGACCAAGCGCGGCAGCCGCTGCGTGCCACCCGAGCCGGGGAAGAGCCCGAGGTTCACCTCGGGCAGGCCGATCTGATAAGAGCCCTCGGCCGCAAACCGCAGGTCGCAAGCGAGAGCCAGCTCGAGCCCACCGCCAAGGCAGTGGCCCGCGATCGCGGCGATGAAGACGAGCGGCGTGTTCTCCATCTTCCGAAACGCCTCGTGCGCGAGGAGCGCGAGCATGAAACGCGCACGAGGAGACGCACCCGCGAACACGGAAACGTCCGCGCCAGCAGAGAAGAATTTTTCCGAAGCGCTGGTTACCACGATCGCCGACTTGATGCTCAGGTCGACGCGCGCATCGTCGATCGCACTGGCGAATTCACGCAGAAACGCGTAGTTGTAGCTATTCACAGGGGGTTGGTCGAGCACGATGATCCCGACGCCGCCTTCCTTCTCGAGCCTTACTGACATCCCGCAGCCCTCCCAACCCCGATTCCGCCGATGCCGATAATTGAAGCACTCACACGAAATCCAACCCAAGAATCTAGTGATAGGGGGCCCCAATGGCGACGATGATCATCGAAGGCGAGAGGACGAAAGCCGCGTCCGGCAAGACATATGAGGTCCGCAACCCGGCCACCGGCGAAGTCGTCGACGAAGTGCCGGCCGGCGGGCCCGCGGACGTCGACCGGGCAGCGCAGGCGGCACACAAGACTTTCGCGACCTGGTCCAAGCTTCCGGCCAACCAGCGGCGCGAGATCTTGCACAAGGCCGCGCAGCACATGCTCGGGAAGGTCGAGGAGATCGCGACGATCCTGACCAAGGAGCAGGGCAAGACGATCCTGGAGTCGCGGCTCGAAGCCCGGCGCTTCGGCGAGAACATCGCATGGTTTGCGGACCTGGCGGACAAGGTTCACGGCCAGCACGTGAAGCTCCCTGACCTGACGACCTACGGCCTGGTGGTGCGCAAGCCAATCGGCGTTTGCGGCGCGATCGTGCCCTGGAACTTCCCCCTGACGCTCGCCGCGAACAAGGTCGCTCCCGCGATCGCCGCCGGCAACACCGTGGTGTTGAAGCCTGCCAGCACGACGCCCCTGTCGACGCTCGCCTGCATCGAGGCGCTGATCGAGGGCGGCCTGCCGGAGGGCGTCGTCAACGTCGTGCTCGGCCAGGCGACCGGCGAGGCCATCGTCGAGCACCCCCTCATCCGCAAGATCGCCCTCACCGGCTCGACGCCCACCGGCAAGCGAGTCATGGCCAAGGCAGCCGAGCAGCTGAAGAAGGTCACGCTCGAGCTGGGCGGCAGCGACCCGTGCATCGTGCTCGACGACGCCGACCTCGAGGGCGCTGCGCGCGCGATCTCGGTCGGCCGGTTCTTCAACTGCGGCCAGCAGTGCCTGTCCACCAAGCGCCTCTACGTCCAGGAAGGCGTGTACGACGCGCTGATGGAGAAGCTCATCGCGCGCGCGTCCAAGCTCAAGCCTGGCAACGGTCTCGACAAGGACACCCGTATGGGACCGATGCACACGCAGACCCAGCGCGCTGAGGTCGAGGCGCAGATCAAGGACGCGGTCGATCGCGGCGCCAAGGTTCTCTATGGCGGCGGCCGGCCGAAGGGTGCCGAGTACGACAAGGGTTGGTTCATCGAGCCGACGATCCTCGAGAACGTCCCGGACGGCGCACGCATGTGGACCGAGGAGGTCTTCGGTCCCGCGCTGCCTGTGCGGAAGATCAAAGACCTCGACGAGGGCATCCGGCTGGGCAACGACACGCCGTTCGGCCTAGGCTCGTCGATCTGGACCGCGAATATGGCGGCGGCCTATCGCGCAGTTCAGGAGCTCGAGGCAGGCTACACGTGGGTGAACGCCCTGGTGATCGCCCACGACGAGCTGCCCTTCGGCGGGACGAAGCAGTCGGGCTTCGGCAAGGAGCACGGCGTCGAGGCCTTCCTCCAGTACACGGAGGAGAAGTCGGTGGTCTACGGCGGGATTGGGTAACCCTGCTTAGTACTGCCGTTCTGTGAGAGTTGCCGTCGTCGTCGTCGCAGTGCTGATCGTGCTCATCGGGGGGGTCTTCGCCGGGCAGGGCCTCGGCTACATTCCTGGCAGCGTCATGACCAACGACATCCGCTGGTTCTGGATCGGGAGCGCGATGGTCGTGGTCGGCCTGGCCCTGGGTGGTGCGGTCTTTCTCGGGCGCCCCAGAAGGGTTTAGCCTCCGTCAGGCGGTGCGTCCGTTGAGCCGGTCCCACTGGCCCTGGCACTCGACGCAGCGGGTGGCCGCCGGCTGGTACTTCAGCCGCTCCGACGGGATCGGCCGGCTGCAGCCTTCGCAGATCCCGTAGGCGCCTTCGCGCAGGCGTTCCAGGGCACGCTCGACCTGCTCACGGTTCTGGTCGAGCAGGTGAACCAGGATGTCAGTCGTCTGCCGGTCGGACAGCGCCTGGGCCAGGTCCGTGTCCTCGGGAATCCCGGTGATCACGCCTCCTGTGACGTCGTTCAACGGCCGGTGCAGCCCTGCTTCCTCGCCGCACTGCGCGGCCAGCAGCTCGAGCTGCCGCCTGTCGGCCTCGAGCCTCTCCTCCGGAGCATTGTCTGGTCGCTTGCGAACTGCCATTGACAGACCCCCTCCAACCTGACTCACCTGTCAGGCGACGTTTGGATTCGTCAGACACAACGCACGTACCGGTGCGCCTACCCGGTCGCGCACAATATGTCGCCTGATGCCGACCCCGCTGCCGTCCCCCGTCAAGAAACTTGCCGCCGTCGCTGCGCTCCTCGCGCTTGCGGGTTGCCAGTCCGGCCCGACCTCGCGACCGGTGCCGAGCGTAGCGCAGATCGGCAGCAATCTCAAGTGTTCAAGCGGCGACCATGGCTTCGAGGACAGCCAGGCCGGCTGGGGGTTCTGCTACCCAGGCACCTGGAGGTACCAGGAGAAGGCGCAGAGCACACAGAACCCGGTCGAGCTGGATCTCACGTTCAACATCACGGATATTGGCGCTGAAAATTCCGGGTTGTTCGCGTTCATGATCATCTCGACCTTCGAACGAGGAGGCGCCCCGAACCTGGCCGGCTGGGAGCGGGTGAACCTGCCCAGCGTCCCAGAGGGCCAGAGCATCTCGTGGGGCAATGCGGCGGAAGCGTTGAAGTTGTCCGACGGCCGCCGCATCGCGCTGACGCAGAACCACGTGGTGATCATGGATCTGCACTCGGGCCAGCTCACCGGGTGCACGAGCAGCCTGGGCACCCCGACCCCATGTCACCTCGACCTGGAGGCACAGATGTCCTCGCGGCTGAACAGCTGGAAGTTCACCATTTAGGCGGGGTTGCCGGATTAATTCCCGTCCCCCTCTCCCTGACCCTGTGCGCCAGGCGCAGGCAGGTTGGGACTTACTGATCGCTCCCCTGTAGGGGAGAGGGGAATCTTCCCCTACGTGGGGCGCTTGAACAGGGATGGCATCTTGATCGCCAGGCCCATGTCGCCCTTGATCTTGAGCTTGCCCTGCATGAAGGCAGACGTCCCGTCCATCGCGCCGGTCATGATCTTCACCCAGTCAGCCGAGTCAGCCTGAAAGGTCGTGTTCGCCGTCTCGGGAGGCTCGCCCTTGCCGGACTCGGCCGTCCCGTCGTGGATCTTCACCCACCACTTTCCCGGCTGCTCGCCGGTCAGCTCGAACACGAGCGTGGCCTTGGTGCTGCCGGCCTTCTCCGGTATGAGGTACTTCGGCAGCGCCTCGACGATCTGGTCTGGTGACAGCTGGACGTCAGACATTCACTCCTCCTCCGCAACCTTCCACGACGACTCGATTCATGTTAGCCGCGACAATGCTGGGGTGCTGACCGAGCGCGATCTGACCGAGGTGGCCGAAGGCGTTTTCGAGCTGCGGCTGCCGATTCCCTTTGAAGACGGGCTCGTCAACGTGTTCCTGTTCGTCGACGGCGACGAAGCGGACCTCCTCGACTGCGGGATGAACTCCGACGAGTCGGTCGCAGAGATCAAGACAGCGCTGGCCGCGCTCGGTGCGAAACGGCTGCGCAAGCTGGTCGTCACGCACATCCACCCGGACCACTACGGCGCTGCCGGCTCGCTCGCCGGTGAAGGACTCGCGGACCTCTACATCCACCGCCTGGAGGTGCCGCTCGTCCATCCTCGGTACGTCGAGCTCGAACAGCTCGTCAAGGAGGTCCGCACCTACCTCCTGGTCAACGGCGTTCCGGCGGACGACGCAGAGGTGCTGAGCAACTCCCAGCGCGCGTTGAGCACCCTCGTGAAGACTGCGGAGGCATCGGTTCAGCTTGACGGCGCGGAGTCGCTCCTGATGGGTCGCCGCCTCCTGCGCGTCGAGTGGACGCCAGGGCATTCGCCTGGCCACATCTGCCTCTACGACCAGCAGGAGAAGCTGCTCTTCGCCGGCGACCACATGCTGCCCGACCTATCGCCGAACATCGGGCTGCATCCCCAGAGCACCCCAGATCCGCTGCACGAGTACCTGGACGGGCTCCGGCGGCTCGCGGCCTACGAGCCAAAGCTCATCCTGCCTTCGCATGGCCGCCCGTTCACGGACGCCCCGGCGCGGGTCAAGGTGCTGGAGGCGCATCACGTCCGCAGGCTCGAGCAGATCGTCGCGATCGTCGGGCGGGCCAGCGAAAAGTCGGGGTGGGACGTCGCGCTTGAGCTCTGGGGTCCCCGGCAGCAGCTTTACGAGAAGCGATTGGCCCTCCAGGAGGCGCTTGCGCATTTGCAGGCTCTGGCCGTCGACGACAGGGTGAAGAAGTCGGTCACGCCCGAGTCTGTGCGCTGGACGCCGGTTTGATGCCCAGCGGAAAGAGCTCCGCCGGGTAGCAGCCCACACCTACCACGCCGGGGCCTGCGTGAGCTCCGACGACAGGACCGAGCGGCTGGATCATCAGGGTTTCGGCAATGGGCTCCAGCTCGCGGCCGATCCGCTCGGCGTCGGCCTTGGCGTCCGCGTGGCCGACGATCACGCAAACGCCGCGCCCCCGATCCACCTCCCGCGCCAGCACGACGACCCGGTTCAGCGCCCGCTCAAACGTACGCACGCGCTCCAGCGGAGTGACCAGGCCATCACGGATGCACAGCACCGGCTTCACCTGAAGCACCGACCCGAGCAGGGCGTTCGCGCGTCCGATCCGTCCTCCGCGTCGCAGGAACTCGAGCGTGGCCACTGAGAAATACGTCTGCACGTACGGCCGCATGTCGATCACTTTGGCTTCTATCGTCTCCGCTTCAGCTCCACCGGCCGCCATGGCCGACGCCACCAGCATGACGAGCCCGAGCCCCATCGAGACGAGCTCCGAATCGACCACCCGCACGCGATTCGGATCCGTCATGGCCGCGGCCTGGCGCGCCGACGCGTACGTGCCACTGAGCTTTTCCGAGATGTGGATCGACACGACGGAATCGTGGTCCGCCAGGAGTGACGAATAAGCCTCAGCGAAACGCCCCGGCGAGGGCTGTGAGGTGGTGGGATGCTTCGCGGCGGAGGGAAGACGGCGGTAGAACTCGTCCGGCTGGATGTCGACTCCGTCGAGGAGCGACTGCCCGTCGAGGTTCAGCGTCAGAGGGACGACGGTGATCGAACGCGAAGCGGCCAGCTGCGGTGGAAGGTCCGCAGTCGAGTCGGTGACGATGGCGACAGAGTGGCCCTTCACGATTCGGACGGGTCGATGTCGAGCGGGTCGGTGCGGCGCCGGTTTTTCCGCCCGCGAAAGAACCGCGCCTCGAGGGGCCTGAGGCCCACCAGCGTCGCAATGACGAGCGCGGTCGCGAAGACGGCGACTGCGTAGTAGCCGAACCCGGCAGCCATGCCAAGCGCCGCGGCGACCCAGATCGACGCGGCAGTGGTCAGCCCGTGGACGTCGCCACCCTCACGGAGGATCGCCCCGGCGCCGAGGAACCCGACGCCCGTGACGATCTGCGCGGCGATGCGCGTCGGGTCGATCCCTGGTCCGTAGACCGGCATGAGCCCGAGGCCGGTGAACATGCACGCTCCGACCGAGATCAGCGTCATCGTCTTGAGGCCGGCCGGGTGGCCTCGATACTCTCTCTCGACGCCAAGGGCTAGACCGAGGACGAGCGCGACGAGCAAGCGTATGCCTAGCTCGACTTCGTTGTTTTGTATCGGCAGCTGCTCAGCCTCGGCCGGGACGCCCGCCGGGCTTGTCCTGCGCGCCGGGCTCGTCCTTCGCCCCCGGCTCGTCAGGAAGCTCCGGCAGGTCGAGGCTGTTCACGAAGTCGCGGAAGACGGCAAGGCGCTCCTCGTCGACCGGCGTCTCGCTCTTCTCTTTATCGACCGCGTCCTCGTCGGCTTCGGGGATGATGCCCGCGGTATCCATTACCTCGGCGGCCACGAAGATGGGGCACTCGACCCGCACCGCGAGGGCGATCGCGTCGGAGGGTCGCGCGTCGAAGTCGAGGTCGCGTCCGTCCTGCTTGACGTAGAGACGCGCGTAGAACACCTGGTCCGCGAGGCGTGTGACGACGATGCGTTTGACGCTGATCCCGAGGTCGCCGAACGCGGTCGCCATGAGGTCGTGGGTGAGGGGGCGCCCCAGCGGGTTGCCCGAGATCTTGGTCGCGATCGCCTGCGCCTCGAACGACCCGATCCAGATGGGGAGGTACCGGTCGGCCTCCTTCTCCTTGAGGATCACCAGGTGCTGGGCGGTCGGCATGTGGATCCGAATGCTGTCGACAGAGACCTCGATGAGGTTTTTCATCCTCGGTTCCACTATACCTTTCGGACCTCTCAGCCCCCGGAATTTGATCCTCACAGGGCCTGGGTAGAATCCTTGAGTGTCACGACCCCGAGGTCCGCGGAGATTCGCGCCATCGGCGGCCGGAGGCAAGGAAAGGGTGGCGCAAGGAGGAGCGCATCCGTTGATGCGTAACGAC
>Ga0209118_1000189_pt1 | contig 40370 bp, 36 predicted proteins | sample BlaSpr_A8_Ref_M1_FD_187988 | JGI IMG/M metagenome (GOLD analysis project Ga0209118, IMG submission 187988) | Forest soil microbial communities from Thunder Bay, Ontario, Canada - Black Spruce, Ontario site 2_A8_Ref_M1 (SPAdes) (version 2) | ecosystem: Environmental > Terrestrial > Soil > Boreal... | reverse complement strand
GCGCAAAACTCCCGCAACTGCCTGAGGCCTGCTACGCGGCCTGGAGCGTCGATGACGCCGTGCGCCAAGCGCTCGCATAGCGACGAGATGGACTAGCTAGCGGGGTCGCACCGCCGTAACCGGTTGAGAGTTGCGCGGCTCCCGGCCGAAAGGGGCTATCTGCAAATGCGCAGATTGTGGAATACGCACGCGGCACGCGGGCTGTGCTCCGGACACCCATGGATGGCTGCTGTTGCCGGCTTGCGGCACCTCGGTCCAATGGCACGCGCACCGCTGCGCTTGAACCCCAGTCCCTCCTCAATTAAGGCGATTGAGTGTCATTCGACGGTTGGCTGAACAGCGGCCAACCTCCATCCGGGCTCCTCGCTCAGCTCACGAAGGGCCAGCAGGCGATAGGAGCTCAAGTCGCTTTCGTCCAGACCAAAATTACCCGAGCGGCTCGAACTTGCGAGCGGGTCCGTCCCAAAATCCAGGGTCGTGCCGAGCCCGGCATAGAGATACTTGTCGCCGAACGCGTGCTTCAGCGCGGCAAATGTCGGCTCGCCGGTGCAGTGGCCCGGAGCGACGTAGTCGACTTTCCACACGTCGTGCAGGGACGTGGCGACTTTCTCAATCACCGGATCCTGCGCCACGGCCAGATGCAAGCCGCCGGCGATCAGATGGACGTGCGGATTGATCTTGGCCGCTTCAGCCACGATCGCCTCAATGCCTGGGTGAGAGCATCCGACCAGGAGCACCACGCCCTCCGGAGTGTTAATGGCAAGCGAGAGTTCCTTCAGCTCCTTGGTCCCGGGCGCATCCGAAACCAAGGCGATTAGCGTGAGCCCGGGAGCCACCTCAGTCGTCTTGTCGATCAGCTCGAAATTCGCTCCGGGCCAGGCACTGCCGAAAGTCAAGACGGGTGGCGGATTGCCATCGTAATAGCGCATCTCAGGCGGCAGAGCCTCGGCCTTCCGGTAGAAACTGCTAGGAAGCGAGGCGCCATAGACGCCGAAACCCTCCTTAGGGGCATAAATCTTGACCTTTGGGTTCACGCTCAACAGATAGGTAAGCCCGCCCATGTGGTCGCCATGACGATGCGACATCACTACGAAGTCCAGAGTCGCGAGGTCGACGTGTTGGGCCTTTGCGTTCTGGGCAAAGATCTCCGGATTGTCACCAGTGTCAAACAGGATCCGCTTGCCGTTCACCTCCACCAGAGCTGCGAAGCCCCAATCCTTTTTCATGGCAGCGGTCTTGCCGAACGCATCGTAGAGAATCGTGATGCGCCCGGTAGCCGCAGCCTTCTCAGCGGATAGGCCGGCGCTAGGGACCGCACAACTTCCCAAGGCGAATGCAACGAGCAATCCGAAAGCCAGCCACGCGGCCCAGTGTTTCAAAATTGAAGAGCCCATACTCTCCCCCTCAGTAGGATGCGGAGTGCCGAAGTCACGGAGACGCTGTTGCGCCTGATGGAAGGGCCGTGCGGCCCACAAGAGTATCGGCAAGCCCGCGCCCGGCGTGCCAGCCCCCCGCATGTCCTCTTGTGGGGTATTCGCTAGGACTATAGACCACCTTTCCTTAGGGCGCCAGAAGAGGGGCGCCCGCAGCGTCCTCCAGACGCTGCTCGACGAAACGCTACTGCCAGCGCCAGCCACGAGACAGATTGATTTACTCTCGGTAGCGAGTTCGGCGTCCCAGGCTTTTTGGGGCAAGTCGTCTCAGCAAGGCCGCTCTCTTTGCGGTTGAGTTCTCTGTCATGGCCAGCAATGAGACTGCCCCGGAAACGCTTCGGTGCTAACTAAGGATAGTAGAGAATCGCGAGGCAGCGCGCGCGGCCTCAAGTTCGGAGGCCCGGATCTGGCTCCCTTCCGTGGGCGGTAGATTTCGGGCGCACCCCGGCATTGAAGTACTCGATAACCCTATAAGGCGTTGCAAGGTCTGCTTCTGGAACGGCGACGTCGAGGTCCACTGATGGCGCGTGGACTGTCCAGGGTTGCACGAAGTGCCTGCCCCACCAGCGCAGTGTCGCGGTCGCTGGGCATTCGATTGACCGAGTCGTCAGTACGATATCCCTGGCACCGCTGCTCGCTAAGACATGAGGCAACTGGCCGAAGAGGGTGAGCGGCCGGAATTGGCGTCCTGGCGTCGATCGTCCTTCAGTTGCAGGCCGCTGTCTGCCGGCCCCGAAGGAATGCGCGAAGAACGTCCTCATCTCCACCAAGCATGCAGCGGGCAAGCCGAAATCGCGCACGCGGCGATCATGGAACATTCTTGGAATGGAGCTTTACACCGCTCGGGTGCCCCGACAGCGAAATTGCGCCGAAATCCGCGTCACAAAACGATGCGAGGGCGGTTCAGTCCTGTCGGGAGCGCACCGAGCGCCTTTACACTGAGGTCTGCGCAGCCGTTGGTTCCATCACATCGCCAGTCGCAGCGCCCTCCACGGCTCGGACATAGGTCTGGGCGACCGCGGCTGCCGGCAGGCCCAGAGCGGGATCCATACCGAGGGCACGAAGCGTTTCCTCGACCCACGGGGGGCTCACGATGTTCACGCGGATTCCCCGTGGTGCCTCGAGTGCCGCCGCCCGCGCGAAACCTTCCAGGCCAGCGTTGACCAGACTGATCGCCGCACTGCCCACCGTTGGCGCTCGCGCCAGAATACCGCTGGTCAGAACAAACGCGCCGCCCTCTCGGACCTGCGCAAAGCCCAGGCGAACCAGGTTGACCTGTCCCATGAGCTTGTTGGCCAGACAAAACGCGAAATCGTCATCGCTAAGGGTGGACAAGGGTCCGAACTTGGCGGCTCCAGCAGCACTGACCACCGCGTCGATGGGGCCGACCGTTTGGTACAACGCCCGGATCGAGGCTGGCTGGGCCATGTCTACCGTGATGGGCGTACTGCGGAGACTTACGGGGACGATCTCGTGGCGCGGCGCCAGAGCGTCGACGATCGCCCGCCCGATCGTGCCGGTAGCACCGATGACAAGGACGCGCATGTTTACCCCTTGTGAGGATCCAAATGATCCGATGTGTGGTCATGAATGTTGGTTTCGGCCCGGATCGTGAGCTATGGACTGAACTTCGCTAAGCGACAGGCCCCCCGGTGTGCCGGCTTGTAGCGGTTTCTCCAGCAGGTCGACGGCGTCGGCGTTGGCCGTCCGCGCAAGGACATAGGGCGCATCCAGGTTGTTGGCAAGCTTCACCTCAGTCGCCCGCTTGTTCCGCCGGCAACACGATCGGCGTCGTTTGGCATGTAGTCGCGCCCGCCGGTCGGCAGCGTTATGCGTTCGACCAGCCCTACGGCCCCTTCGGCGATCCTTGCGAATAAGGCAACTCCCGCCTCACCGATGGTGCTCATCTTGATTCCGCGATAGCCGTTTCAATTGACGGCCAAATGATCGCCTGTGCCACAATGACGTTCTGGCCATCAAAGGTAGCCGCCAGCGGCCCGTAGAGTCTGTATCCCAGAGCCAGCGCCTCGCTAACGCGCCTGCAATATGCGGCATCATCTGGACCAGTCAGAAGACGATACGTAGGAAGCCCGTCTGGTGGTCCGTTCAATTTATCGCTCATCGTGACACCCAACAGTGATCATGTTGCTTGCCTCGCACCTCAGCCGGTACCGGCACCTGTCGTTTCTTGGTCTCTTGCCGATGACTCGCGAGAGCCAACCTTCCACCGCGGCTTCCTACCCCGGTTGCGGATAGGTGACCCAGCTCAGGTCATCGATCTGGGCACTCCCACTTCGGCGAGCCGCAAGCCGGTCGCGTGCCGTTTAAGTAGTACACCGCGCCTGCACGCATTCACGACGCGATACAGGCTACGACGACGGCTCGAGACCGCCATGGGCTCAGCGACGGGCATTCGCAACATCGAAACAAGACGTGTCGTCAATTCGGTTCCAAAGGCGTATTGCACCTGGCGCTTCACGATCGCGAGTTCACCGTCGGCTTCGAGTTTTTCCAATACTTCGATCCTGAACGGTCAATGGTTTGGCCTGCCACGCGCGATGATGACCGCAACCGTCGGGGGCAGACTCAAAATGCGCGACCTCGTCGGCAGATCCCATCACTTCATCGTGGGCATCACGAAATCCGCGCCCGAACGTATCCCCGTCGGCCAGCGCGTGGTGATGGTCTTCAGGCGTGTATAGAAACGCACTCCTTCCGGCCCGTGCATATGGTGATCGCCGAACAGCGAGTTCTTCCAGCCACCGAAGCTGTGGAAAGCCATTGGCACCGGGATGGGCACATTGATGCCGACCATGCCGACCTGGATCTCGTGCGAGAAGGCGCGTGCGCTGTCGCCGTCGCGGGTGAAGATGGCTGTGCCGTTGCCGTACTCGTGCGCGTTGATGAGGTTCACCGCCTCGCGATAGTCATTGACGCGCACTATGCCGAGCACGGGACCGAAAATCTCCTCCTTGTAGATGCGCATTTGCGGCTTGACCTGATCGAACAGCGAGCCACCGAGAAAGAAGCCATCGGGATGCTCCGCATGGCGGAAGCCGCGTCCATCGACGATCAGTCTGGCGCCCTCCTCCACGCCGATATCGACGTAGCCGCGCACCTTATCTCGGTGCCCGCGGGTGATGAGCGGCCCCATCTCGGCCTGCGGATCCGTGCCGGGGCCGATCTTCAATGCACGGATGCGCGGCGCCAAGCGCTCCACTAGCGCGTCGCCAATTTCGTCGCTTACTGCCACTGCGATCGAGATCGCCATGCAGCGCTCGCCCGCCGAACCGTAGGCCGCACCCATCAGGGCGTCGACGGCCTTGTCGAGATCGGCATCGGGCATCACCAACATATGATTTTTGGCGCCGCCGAGAGCCTGCACACGTTTGCCGTGAGCGGCACCGGTAGCGTAAATGTAGCGCGCGATGGGCGTGGAGCCGACGAAGCTTACGGCCTGGACATCGGGATGGGTGAGCAGCCCGTCCACCGCCTGCTTGTCGCCGTGCAAAACATTGAACACGCCGTCGGGCAAACCCGCCTGCTTGAACAGATCGGCCAGCACGAGCGCGGGCGAAGGATCACGCTCCGACGGTTTGAGGATAAAAGTGTTGCCGCAAGCGATCGCCACCGGAAACATCCACATGGGCACCATGACCGGAAAGTTGAACGGAGTGATGCCCGCCACGACGCCGAGGGGCTGGCGCAACGAATGACTGTCGACGTTGGTGCCGACATTTTCGGTCACTTCACCTTTCAATAGATGCGGACCGCCGCAGGCGAACTCCACCACTTCGATTCCCCGGGTCACTTCACCCAAAGCATCTTCGAACACCTTGCCGTGCTCGCTGGAGATGATGCGAGCAAGCTGCGCGGCGTTGGCCTCCAGCAGCTCCTTGAACTTTGCCATCACCCGCGCCCGCTTCAGCGGCGTGGCCGCGGCCCAGGCGGGAAAAGCGGCTTTCGCAGCGGCAACGGCGCGCTCCAGATCGCCTTGATCGGCGAGCGGCACGCGCGCCCGCACTTGGCCGAGAGCCGGGTTGTAGACGTCGGCGAAGCGGCTGCTCGCGCCGGCGACGCGCTGGCCGTCAATGTAGTGCTGCAGAGTTTCAGTCATATTCGTTTCCGGTTGGAATTCACACGATGGACAAGCCGCGCCCGCTGATCAGGCGATGCGCAGATGACAACGGATTGATCGCGCGGGCTTACTTCTTCAGCATCCACTCGTGCGCTGGATCGTTCTTGAAATGCCAGTCTCGCTTCGGTCCGGCCATGACATTGAGATAATAGGAGTCGTAGCCGTGGGGCACGATCACGGGATGGTAGCCGCGCGGCACCATGACGACGTCGTGATTTTCCACCGCCATCGATTGATCGAGCGAACGGTCGTCCGTGTAGACGCGCTGGAAGGCGAAACCTTGCGCCGGGTTGAGACGGTGGTAGTAGGTTTCCTCGAGGAAGCTTTCGAGCGGCAGATTGTCGGTGTCGTGCTTGTGCGGCGGATAGCTCGACGAGTGACCGCCGGGAGTGATGACCTCGACCACCAGCAGACGATCGGCGGGTTCCGTCTGCGGCAGGATGTCGCAGACGAAGCGTTGATTTGAACCCTCGCCGCGCACCGAACGCTTCATCGCGCCAGGCTCTATCAGGCGCGCCGGCACGCTGCCGTTTCCGGGCGCACTCGCCACCGCAATCTCCGCCGCGCTGTGCGCGATAACCGTAGCTTCTTCATCATGAGGCAAGTACACGGCATAGGGTGAGCGCTCCTCGAACACGCTGTTGCGCTCGCCGATTTCCCGCCAAGTCTGTTCATCAGTCTGCACGGTCACCGTACCGCTCAGCACGACGATGCAGATTTCCGCCGTGCGGGTGCTGATCCTGATACCTTCCTGCGGCTGCAGGCGATAGGCCGTGAAGCCAACGTATTTCCAGTGCGCAGATTGCGGAGTCACCTTGGCGATCTCCATGCCACTCTCGCCGCCTTTGACGAGCAGGTTCATGCTGCGACCTCAGGAGCTTGCACCCATTGCACCAACTCCTGCAGATGGCGGTAACCTTTCTCGGCGTATGCGTAGCTGGGCGCAACCGCCGGGTCCTGTTCCGCCTCGACCACCAGCCACCCCTGATAGTTGTTGTCGTAGAGAAGTTTCAGCAGGCGAGGAAAGTCGATCGCGCCATCGCCAGGCACGGAAAAGACGCCGTTGATCACGGCCTGGAGGAAACTCCAATGACGGTTACGGGCGAGCTTGACCACGTTCGGGCGCACGTCCTTGCAGTGCACATGGCAGACGCGTTTGATGTGCTTAGCCAACACTTCAACGGCATCGCCACCACCGAAGGTGATGTGGCCAGTATCAAACAGCAGCCCGACCTCAGCGCCGGTGAGCTCCATCAGCTGATCGACATCGGCTGGCGCCTCTATGTAGGCGCCCATGTGATGGTGATAGCCCAGGCGCACGCCCTGGGAAAGGGTGTATCGGGCGAACTCGGTTACCCGCTCACCGTAGGCCTCCCAATCATGCGCCGTCCTAAATCGCGGCCGTTTGTAGAGCGGCACGGGCGCCCCCTGAATGGCATCGGCCACTTCGCCATAGACCATCACCTTGGCTCCGTTTTCCGCCAGCAGCCGAACGTGCGACCGGACCGCGGCGATTTCCTCTGCCACCGAACGCCGCGCCAGTTGCCCGGAGTACCAACCGGAGACGCATTCCAGGCCATGCTTGCCAAGCACCTTGCCCAGCGCCTGCGGTTCGCGGGGGAACTTGTTGCCTAATTCGAAGCCGCGGTAGCCGATCGCCGCGCCTTCGCTCAGCGCCACCTCGAGCGGCGTCTCCCCACCGAGCGACGGTAGATCGTCGTTCATCCAGGAGATCGGGTTAATGCCGATCTTCACATTGAATGGGCTCGCCATCGTCACACCTTCTGCTGTTGTTTGCTCTTCTCATATTCTTTACGCGCCTGGCGCACTTGTTCCCTGGCCGATACCTCGGGCACTGCGACTTCCCACCAGCAACCGCCTTCTTCGGTGGTCCGCTTCGGGTCGGTCTCGATGCACACGAGATAAGTTCGGTCGGCGGCGCGAGCACGAGCCAGCGCCGCGTCCAGTTCGGCGATGGTCTTCACGTTTTCAGCCAGCGCACCGAGCGAGGCGGCATTGGCGGCGAAATCGATGCGCGGTGCGCCGCCCGGGCCTTGCACGCAATTCTCGATCAGGTTGTTGAATGGCGCCCCGCCGCACGCCTGCTGGAGCCGGTTGATGCAGCCGTAACCGTGGTTGTCGAGCAGCACGATGATCAGCTTGTGGCCGAGCATCACCGAGGTGGCGATCTCGGAATTGAGCATCAGATAGCTGCCGTCGCCTACCATCACGATCACATTCCTGTCAGGCTTCGCCATTTTGACGCCCACGCCGCCGGCGATCTCATAACCCATGCAGGAGTAGCCGTACTCCATGTGGTAACCACCCGGCGTCGCGGTGCGCCATAGCTTGTGCAACTCCGCCGGCAGCGTGCCCGCCGCGCACACGACGATGTCGCGGATCATCGAATCCTTTGCGGAACGCTGCACTGCGCCTATCACTTCGCCCTCGTAGGGCAACTCCACATCGGTCCGACTGGTAATACGCTCCACGATGGCGCGCCACTCGCTTGCCTCGCCCTTGGCTTTGCTTTGCCACTCGGCATCGGAGCGCCAGTCAGGCAGCGCACGGCTGAGCGCTTCGAGTCCGAGCTTGGCATCGGCAAGCAGTTCCCCGCCGCGCCGCTTGAGCGCGTCGAAAACGTTCACATTGAGGTTCAGCAGCTTGGCTTGCGTGAACAGCGAGTTGGAGCCGGTAGTAAAGTCCTGCAGCCGTGTGCCCACAGCCAGCACCAAGTCGGCCTCACGGGCCAGCCTGGTCGCGCCGGTCGAGCCGGTGACCCCCACCGCGCCAAGTTGCAGAGGATGATTCCAGGGCAGCGAGCCCTTGCCGGCCTGCGTCTCGGCAACCGGCACGCCGTGCTTTTCCGCAAAGGATCGCAACGCCTCGGTCGCATGTCCGTAGAGCACGCCGCCGCCGGCGACGATCAGGGGCCGCTTCGCGGCGCGCAGCAAAGCTGCCGCCCTATCGAGCTCGGCCGCGCTGGCGGGCAGCGCCCGGAACGTCGCCGTTGTGGGCGCGAAGAACTCGGCCGGATAGTCGTAGGCCATGGTCTGCACATCCTGCGGCATGGCGAGCGTCACCGGGCCGCACAGGGCCGGATCGGTAAGGACGTGAATCGCCCGCGGCAGCGCGGCGAGCAGTTGTTCCGGATGGCAAATGCGATCGAAGTAGCGTGATACGGGCTTGAAGCAGTCGTTGACGGAAACGCCCCCGTCGTGAAAATCCTCAATCTGCTGCAGCACCGGGTCGGGCGCCCGGGATACGAACACGTCTCCAGGCAGCAACAGCACCGGCAAGCGGTTCACGTGTGCCATCGCCGCCGCGGTGAGAAGATTGGTCGCCCCCGGGCCGATGGACGTAGTCACCGCCATCATCCGCCGGCGCATATTCGCCTTCGCATAGGCGATCGCCGTATGCGCCATGGCCTGCTCGTTGTGTGCGCGATAGGTCGGCAACTCCTCGCGATGCTGATAGAGCGCCTCGCCGATCCCTGCGACGTTGCCGTGGCCGAAGACGGCAAACACGCCGCCGAACAGCGGTAGCGTGCCGGCGTCGGTTTCCACGCGCTGCGCGGCGAGATAGCGGACCAATGCCTGCGCTGCGGTTAGTCTGATGTTCATGCCGCTTCCTCCTTCGCCCGGCGCACATCGCGCCATGCTCGAATCAGTGTTTCAAAGTTAGCGCGTATCTGCCGCACTAGCGTCTGATCGTCAATCTGCCCGGCCAGCCACGCGCGACTCGGTTCCTGGAAAATCGTCCGGCCGACGACAAAGCCGCGCCAGGTGCTGCTATTGCGCGCCTCGCGGAAGCCCTGCGCGAGTTCCTCGACCCCTGCATTCAATCCCAGCAGCACGACGCCGCGGCAGTAGGGATCGCGCTCAGCGATCAAGCGGTCTATCGCATGCCACTCTGCCGCCGGCATCGACTCCAACTTCCACCAGTCCGGAAATATCCCGATGTTGTAGAGCCGCTTCAGCGCCCGGTACACCGTATCGGCTGCGCGCGGTAGATGCTTGGGCGGAATAATCTCGAGCAGCAATTCGTGGCCGCTCAGCTGCACGGCATCGTACAGCGTGCGAATTTGCGTTTCCTGCTCCAGGCGATTGTCGACCGTATCGTCGGGATGGAATTGCACCAGGCATTTGACGATGTGCTCCTTCGGCCAGTTCACCAGATGCGAGCCGACCGAGCGCCCGCACTCGAACTCAAGCGGATTCGAAAGCGGCAGTTCGATCGCCCTTCCCACCCACCAGCCACGGCCGGTGGCGGCATTGAGGGCGTCCTGTCCATAGCGGTCGTCGATCAATACACCGGTGTGCCCGAAGAGTCCGAGCGCAGTTTCGGTCTCGGCGACCGCAGTCACCAGGAGGCGCTTCAGCGCCGGCAGTCGACCTTCCGCCGCGCCGACTTCACGTGCGAGTTCAAAAAATTGCATGCGGTGGTCAAAGGCGAGCACGGTGAGATCGTCCCATCGCTTGCGTGCAACACTGACGCGGTGCAGACGCACGAGCTGCGCATCCTGGTCCGGCCGTCCCATACGTTCTGCATTGGCGAGAAAGTGGTCGAGTTCGACCGGTGAGGGCATCGCCGGCGCGCAAGCATGGCGCGACACCACCAGTGCGCCGCAGGCGTTGGCGTAGCGGCAGCAGGTTTCGTAATCCGCGCCGTTCAGCCAACCCTTGAGGAAGCCGGACATGAATGCGTCACCGGCGCCCAGCACGTTAAGGACTTCGACCTGCACGCCGCGGTGGTTGAAGGCTTGGTCGAGCGTTTGCGGAATTGCACCGTCAATCACGGCGCAGCCGAGCGGCCCGCGTTTGACCACCAGCGTTGCTTGCGAGACTTTGCGTACTGCCTGCAGCGACTCGGTGATCGTCCTGCCGCCGCCGGCAATCATGAACTCCTCTTCGGTACCCACGACCAGGTCGAACTTCGGCAGTATGGCGAGCAGATGGCGGGTCACGCCGTCCGCCGCGATGAAGCGCGTCTCTCCGTCCGCCTTTTGGGCGAGTCCCCACAGCACCGGCCGGTAGTCGATGTCGAGCACGGTGCGAACGTTATTGCGGCGGGCGTAGTCAAGCGCGACGCTGCTGGCGCGATGGATCGCCGGCGTCGACAAATGCGTGCCGGTGATGAGCAAGGCCTTGCTCGACGCAATAAACCCCTGGTCGAAATCCGCTTCGCTAATCGCCATGTCGGCGCAGTTCTCGCGGTAGAAGACCAGCGGAAATGTGTCCCTGTCCTTGAGGCCGAGCAGAACCAGTGCGGTCAACCGATCGGGATCGATGCGTACATGGCTCACGTCGCAGCCTTCGTTGAGCAGCGATTCGACAAGAAAGCGCCCCATGTGATCGGCGCCCACACGCGACAGCATGGCAGACTTGAGGCCGAGGCGCGCCGCGCCAAAAGCGATGTTAGCCGAAGAGCCGCCAAGATACTTGGCAAAGCTGCTTACATCCTCCAGACGCGCACCCACTTGCTGCGCGTAGAGATCAACGGCGAGCCGCCCGAGACAGATCACATCCAGTTCTCGGCCCGCGGCGAATTGAGTTGCGTTTTGCATCGGTGGTTCCTTAGCTGGCAAAGCGTGTCGTCAGCAGATTCGCTGTTCCCTCTTCAAGAAAGGCCATCAAATCTGCATCCCATCCAGTTCGCTAATCAACTTCTGCATCTCCGCTCCGCCGGCCATCATGTCGAGCACTTCGTCCTTGGAAACCGTTTCCTTGGTGTAGCTGCCCATCGATTGGCCGCGGTTCAACAGCGTGAAAGAGTCGCCGATAGGATAGGCATGATGCACATTGTGGGTGATGAAGATCACCGAGATGCCGCGTTCGCGGGCCTTGTGGATGAGCTTCAGCACGTTGAACGACTGTTTCACACCCAGCGCCGCTGTGGGCTCGTCGAGAATCAGCACGCGGGCTCCGAAGTGAATGGCCCGGGCGATGGCGAGGCACTGTCTTTCGCCCCCGGACATGGTGCCGATGGGCTGATGAGCATCGCGAACCTTGATGCCCATTTCGGCAAGCTTGTCGCGCGAGATGGTCGCCGCCAGCTCGATGTTCATGATCGGGAAGAAACCCCACAGCTTCCTGATCGGCTCGCGGCCGACGAAGAAGTTGCGCGCCACACTCATCAACGGGACCAACGCCAGATCCTGATACACGGTGGCAATACCGAGGTCGAGAGCTTCCCTGGGCGAGGCGAATTCCACCGGCTTGCCGTCGACCAGATACTGACCTTCGCTCGGCCTGTGCACGCCGGCCAAGGTCTTGATCAAGGTCGACTTACCTGCCCCATTATCGCCCAACAGGCAATGCACTTCACCGCGCCGCAGGCGCATAGTGACGTCCTTCAGGGCGATAACCGAACCGAAGAATCTACTGACGTTTTCCAGTTGTAGAATGTAGTCATCGCTCATGGCTCACCTCGATTCCGTCACGCGCTTGCGCACGTAATTATTGAACAAAACTGCGATCAACAGCATCATGCCCAGGAATACCCGGAACCAGTCGGAATTGACGTTGGTGTAGGTAATGCCGATCTGCACCACACCGAAAATCAGTGCACCGAAACACGCACCGACCACCGACCCGTATCCACCGGTCAGCAGCGAGCCGCCGATCACCGCGGCGATGATCGCTTCGAACTCCTTCTGCAGTCCACGGTCGGCGGCGGCCGAGCCCACGTCGCAGACCTGCAAAGTGGCGAACAGGCAAGCACAGAATGCGGTGAAGACGAACAGAGAAATCTTCACCAGTCGCACCGGCACGCCGACATTTTTTGCGGCATTGGCGTCGCCACCGACGGCGAAGATCCAATTGCCGAAGCGGGTCTTGGACAGTACGAATCCGCCCGCCGCGGCGAGCACCAGCCACCAGACGAGCACTTTGGGAATGCCCTTCACCAATGGCTCACCGGAATCGAGCGTTGTGATCCAGCCCACCTTTGCCATCCAGGTGAACAAGTCCTTCGCTACGTCACCTTGGAACAGCAGCGTCGCCAGCCAATCCTGCGCCGCCAGAACGCCGACACCGCTCACGATGGTGCGATTGGCGAACATGATCGACAGCGCCAGCGTCAGCCCGCGCAGGATGAAGAGGAACGCGAGCGTGACGATGAACGACGGCAGCCTGGTCTTGATGACCAGATAGCCGTTCAGCCCGCCGAGCGCCATGGAGCCTGCGAACGCGAAAATAATACACAGCCACACCGGCCAGTGGAAGTACATTGCCGGGATCGCGATCATCATGCCGGCAAAACCGATCATCGAGCCAATTGAGAGGTCGAACTCCCCGGCAATCATCAGCAAGCAGGCCCCGATAGCAATGATGCCGAGATACGCCGACACCTGCGACCAATTGATGATGCCATCGAGATTGAACATCCCCGAGTTGCCCGCCGACAGGCCGAACACGATGAACACGAGAATGGCACCGGCGAGAGAGGCGAACTCCGGTCGATGCAGCAGGCGTCGATGCCATGCGAGCGCGCGAACGCGCTCGTCTTCTCGCGCCGCGACCGCCCTGGGGCCGTCGCCGCTGCCGGCGATCGGATGATGAGCTAAAGCCATGTGTCTCTCCTCCCGTATCGGCAGGACATAACGGCCACCCGCCGTGAACCGAAAATTGCGCTGTCGATTCCACGGGCCACCCGGGCCGCAGGTGGCCCGGGTGGCCAAGGAAGGCCGACTGCCGCTTTAGCGATACTGTCCGGCGTACTTCTCGACCTTGGGGAGGTTCTCCTTGGTCACGAATCCCGGACCGGAACTGATATGCCGCGGGCCATAGGCGGGTTCGAGACCATATTCAGCCAGGCGGGCTTTGAACTTGGCGTTGCCCTGCAGTTCTTGCTTCACCTTGGCGAGATCGGTGGTCTTGTCCTTCTTCATGATGGCGAGCACGGCAACCGGGATGTAGCCCTGCAGGTAGGGTTGCTGATCGATTGCGAACTGGATGGTGCCATCCTTGATGCCCTTGGCGATATCCTCCGAGAGATCGAAGGTAGCGAACCAGATCTTGCCCTTGAGCCCCATCTTGTCTACCGCCTTGAGTGTCGGGCTTGCCGAAGTCGGGCCCAGGGTCAGAACGGCCTGTGTGCCGGAGTTGTTGCGCAGATAGGCGCTCACCTTACCCTCGATCCCGGTGGGGTCATCGCCGGAGTCGAGGGTCGATTTCTTCACGTCCGCGCCGATGGCTTCGGCGAAGCCGCGGCAACGTTCAAAGGATGCGGGGTTGGTGGCGTAATGGTTGACGCAAAGGAACGATTTGATGCCCGCGGCCTTCGCCCTCTCGCCGGCCCCCTTGCCCGCTTCATACTCCGGCTGGCCGACGTGCATGATGGCGCCCAGATCCTCGCTCTGCTTGAGGGTGCCGGAGTTGATCGTAATGAGGGGAATCTTCTTCCCCACCACCTGCTTCATGGGCTTTTCGAGGACATTGTAGTCGGCGATGGAAACGATCACGCCGTCGTAGTTGCGCGCCGCGGCCTGCTCCACCATACGCGCCATGTCGGCCAGGTCGCCGTTCGGGGGATTGCGGTAATCCACTTCGACGTTGAAATCTTCTCCCGCTTGCTTGATCGCATTCTTGATGGTGTTCCACCAGGAATCCGAGTCGGGCGCATGGCTGATCAGCACAAACTTCGCATCCGCGGCTACCGCCGCAGCCGACGTGCACGCGATAGCCGCCAGCAGCAGCGCCCGAACCAATCCCTTCCGTTTCGCACTTTGCATGATTTCCTCCGTTGTTGGGCCGACCATTTTTACCGCGCGGTCCGTGTCCGATAAAATCCCAGTCCGCTGAGGCCCGAAGCATAAGACAATCAAAAATAGATTGCAATATTTTTTGCAAATTTATTTTTTTAGAACATTATTTCTATTTTACTGCAGCAGCTGTATCATTCCGCCCAGCAAGGAGTCCAAGTTTATGGCCGAGCTTTCAAGCGTAGAAGAGCTGATGCAGCGGATTACCGACGAATACGATTCGCTCTCCCGCCAGCTCAAAAGCATCGCCACTTACGTGGAGCAGCACCGATCCAGCCTGATGGTCGATCGCACTAGCGATATCGCCGTCCACTGCGGCGTCCAGCCCTCTGCTGTCGTACGTTTCGCCCAGCGCTTCGGCTTCAAGGGTTTCAGCGAGATGCAGGCGCTGTTCCGCCACGCCTATACCGAGCAGGCCAACCCGACACAGAACTATCAGCAGCGCATTCGCAAGCTGATCACCACCAAACGCGACCTGCTCACGAGTGGGGCAGTGGCGCGCGAATTTATCGCCGGCAGCCGCTCCGGATTGGAGGAACTGGAGCACGGCCTGGACGACGCGCAGTTCGACGCGGCAGTCAACTTGCTCCTCAAGGCAGAGAATATCTTCGTGGTCGGCGTGCGCCGCTCCTTCGCGGTTACCACCTACATTGTGTACGCGCTGCAGCATACCAACAAGCGAGTGCACCTGATCTCGGGCCTTGGCGGGATGTACCGGGAACAAATGCGCTCGATTCGCAAGAACGACGTAGTCATCGCCATCAGCTTTACGCCCTACGGCAAGGAAACCCAGTATTGCGCGCGGGTGGCGCATCACCACCACGCCAAGGCCTTGGTCATTACCGACAGTCAAATGTCACCGCTGGCGCGCTATGCCAACGCCCTGCTCACCGTGAAGGAAGGCAGCGCCTTCGCCTTCCGCTCGCTTACCAGCACCATCTGCCTGTGTCAGGCGCTGTTCATCGCGCTTGCCTACAAGCTCGAACTCAATGTGGAAGAAACCAAGGACCTCGGAGGATATGATGATTGAAGTCGCATTATTCGGCGCCGGCCGCATCGGCAAGATTCACGCATCCAATGTTGCCCGCCAAGCGGGTGTCAAGCTCAAGTACGTGGTCGACGTGAACGAGGCGGCGGCCGGCGAATTGGCAGCGCAGTACGGCGCCCTCGTCAAGAATGTCGAAGCCGCGTTCGCCGACAAGGCAGTGCGCGCGGTGGTCATCGCCTCCAGCACCGACTCTCACGCGGATTTCATCCAGCGCGCCGCTGCCTCGGGCAAGGCGATCTTTTGCGAGAAGCCGGTGGACCTCGCCATCGAACGCGCCCGAGCCTGCGCCGCCGCAGTGGCGAAGGCCGGTGTGACCTGCATGATCGGCTTCCAGCGGCGCTTCGATCCGACTTTCGCTGCGCTGAAAACGCGCCTCGCCGCCGGCGAGATCGGCGAACTGGAAATGCTCGTCGTCACCAGCCGCGATCCCGGCGCCCCGCCGGTCGATTACATCAAGCATTCGGGGGGTGTCTTCAAGGACATGCTGATCCATGACTTCGATGTTTTCCGCTGGATTCTCGATGACGAAGCCATCAGTGTGTACGCCACCGGCAGTTGCCTCACCGATCCGGCCATTGCGCAGGCAGGCGACATCGACAGCACCGCCGTCACCATTCATACGAAGCGCGGCCGGCTCTGCCAGATCAACACCAGCCGCCGCGCCGCCTACGGTTACGATCAGCGCTTCGAGGTGTTGGGCAGCAAGGGAATGCTGCAGGCGGGCAACCACAAGCCCACCGAAGTGTCTTCACACACGGCTGTGAATGTCAGCCAGGACAAGCCGGAGCACTTCTTCCTCGAACGCTACCGTGCCGCTTACGCGCTCGAAATGGCGCACTTCTTCGACGCGCTCGCAAGCGGCAAAGCGGTGCGCACGACAGTGCAGGATGGGCTCAAGGCGCTGGAATTGGCGGAAGCGGCTGCGCGATCGTTGCGCGAGAAGAGCGTTGTCGAACTCTAAATCGCTTTACCGTAGCGCTGGCGTCCTCGCCTGCGGTCCGGTTGTCGTTTTTCACCAAGCAGGAGAATCGCGGTAATGTCCTCGCCCCTGTCTATTGCCATCGTCGGCCTCGGCCGCCTCGGCCGTCGCCACGCCGAGAACCTCGCGCAGCGCGTGCCGCATGCGCGACTCGTGGCGGCGTGCAGCCCGCTCGCGGACGAACTGGCCTGGGCCGAGCAAACCTTGGGCATCGAGCATCTCTACAGGGACTACGCCGAGCTGCTCGCTCATCCCGGGCTCGACGCCGTGTTTCTGGTTACCCCGACTTCGCTGCACGCGATGCAGATCGTCCAGGCCTTGCAGGCGGCCAAGCATGTGTTCTGCGAGAAGCCGTTGTCGCTCGATCTCGGGGATTGCCGGCAGGTCGAAGAGCAAGCGGCGCGGCGACCGGAGCTCAAAGTGATGATCGGTTTCGTGCGCCGCTTCGACCCCAGTTACCAGGATGCTTTCAACAAGATTCAGGCGGGTCTGATTGGCGAGCCGTTCCTGGTGCGCTCGCAAACCGCCGATCGCAACGACCCGGACGGTTTCTTTGTGCGCTTTGCGCCCAGCAGCGGCGGCATTTTCCTCGATTGCAGCGTCCACGACATCGACCTCACTCGCTGGCTGCTCGGCAACCCGACGCCGACGCGCGTCTTCGCAACCGGAACCGTCGCCATTCACGACGGCCTGCGTGAATTCGGCGACGTCGACAACGGAGTCGCCACTTGCGAATTCGCAGACGGCAAAATCGCCTGCTTCTATGCTTCGCGCACCATGGCGCACGGCCACGAGACGCTGACCGAGATTGTCGGGACCGCTGGCCGGCTTACGGTCGGGCAGAACCCGCGCGCTAATCGCGTGGAAATTTCCGACGCCACGGGAGTGCGCAACGAATGCACTGCGAGCTTCTACGAGCGCTTCGAAGACGCTTTCCTGCTCGAAGCGCAGGAATTCGTGCAAGCGGTGCGCGAGAATCGTCCGCTGGCACTTAGCTTGCACGACGCCACCGAAGCGACGCGCATCGGCATCGCACTGCGTCAGTCGCTCGAGACCAGGCGCGTCGTCGAACTATAGCTTGTACTCTGCGCAGGAAAATTGTGCTTGCGCATGGAAATGTTCGCCCGAGTCCGGATCAGCGGCACGCTGTTCGAACGCGAGAGAACGAACGACCGCGAGCCTTCTTCAGCGGCCGTGCCGCCGTCCGTGCCGTCAAGGTTCGCGAATGTTGCGGCGCAGCAACGGAAACAGCTTGCATAGGAACAGTTCCCGCGTTAGCTTGTGCGCGAGTCAATAACATTCAACAAATTGCGCTCAGTTCTTTCTTCTGCAGTTCTTCTGACGACGAGAGACAGCAACCCGTGTTCGCTCTTCGAGCTCGCATGGCGTTCCGATACGTGCCTTGTTTAACTTGATAGGAGGAGTTTCCACATGAAAAAATCTGTTGCCCTTCTGTGCTCGCTGGCCTGTGCAGCAGCAACTGCCGCTTACGCTGATGAACCCATCATTGGCCTCATCACCAAGACCGAGACCAATCCGTTCTTCGTGAAAATGAAGGAAGGCGCAAACGCCGCAGCCAAGGAAAACGGAGCCAAGCTGATGACCGCGGCCGGCAAGAGCGACCAGGACAATCCTTCCCAAGTGACGGCGCTCGAGAATATGACGACTGCCGGGGCCAAGGCGATCCTGATCACCCCGGGCGACACCAAGGCGATCGTGCCCGCAATCAAGAAGGCCCGCGCCGCAGGCGTGCTGGTCATCGCCCTGGATACACCGACCGAGCCGCAGGACGCGACCGATGCACTGTTTGCCACCGATAACTTCAAAGCCGGCCTGCTGATCGGCCAGTATGCGAAGGCTGCGATGGGAGGCAAGCCAGTCAAGATTGCGACGCTTGACCTGCCACCCGGGATCACCGTCGGCAAGCTGCGCCACGACGGCTTCCTGAAGGGATTTGGCGTCAAGGAAGGCGATCCCAGCGTTGTTTGCAGTCAAAACTCCGATGGCGATCAGGCCAAGGGCCAGACCGCCATGGAGAACTGCCTGCAGAGATCGCCGGACATCAATTTGGTCTATACCATCAACGAACCGGCCGCTGCCGGTGCCTATCAGGCGCTCAAGGCGGCGGGCAAGGAAAAGAGCGTCATGATCGTATCGGTCGATGGTGGCTGCGACGGCGTGAGGAACGTCAAGGCGGGCGTCATCGCGGCTACGTCGCAGCAGTATCCGCTGAAGATGGCGGCACTGGGCGTTGCCGCAGGCGTCGATTTCGCCAAGACCGGAAAGAAGGTCTCCGGCTATACCGATACCGGCGTCACCCTGATCTCCGACAAGCCGCAACCCGGAGTCGATAGCAAAGACACCAAGTTCGGCATGGATGCCTGCTGGGGCAAGAAATAAGACATCAGTTGTGCCCGCGGGCTCAGGTCGCAAATCCTGGGCTCGCGTAACCGGACAGGGGTGATGCTCACATGGCTACACAACCGCTTGCGGATTCGCTCGCGCCGCCGCGCAGTCTCGCGTCGCGTCTGCCCTCCATAGCCGCTCTCGGACCGTTTCTCGCCCTGGCCCTGGCGTGTGGGTTTTTCGCCTCGCAGACGGATCGCTTTCTCAGCGGACAGAATTTTTCCCTTATCCTGCAGCAAGTCATGGTGGTCGGTGTCATCGCCATCGGCCAAACGCTAATCATCCTCACTGCGGGCATCGACCTTTCGTGTGGGATGATCATGGCGCTTGGCTCGATCGTCATGACCAAGCTGGCCGTGGACTCGGGGTTGAATCCGTATCTTGCGATTGCCCTCGGTGTACTGACGTGCGCCGCGTTCGGTTTCCTCAACGGTGCCCTCATCACCTTCATCAAGCTGCCGCCTTTCATCGTCACGCTCGGGACGCTGAACATCGCGTTCGCGATCACGCAGATATATTCGCAATCGCAAACCGTTACCGGTCTGCCCGAGGTCTTGACCTTCCTCGGCAACACCTTCAGGGTGGGCCAGACTTCGGTGACCTACGGCACGGTTACGATGCTCGTCATGTATCTGCTGACTTGGTTCATATTGCGCGACACGGCCGCGGGACGCCATGTGTACGCACTCGGCAACAATCCCGAAGCCACGCGCTTGATGGGCATACCGACGCGTCGCTTGCTGATTTCGGTCTACACCATCGCGGGCGTGCTCTACGGCGTCGCCGCACTGATGATTGTGGCGCGCACTGGGGTGGGTGACGCGATGGCCGGGCAAACGGACAACCTGGACAGCATCACCGCCGTGGTGCTGGGCGGGACCAGCTTGTTCGGCGGGCGCGGGATGATTCTCGGTACCCTGATCGGCGCATTGATCGTTGGAGTTTTTCGCAACGGACTGACGCTGATGGGAGTCCCCTCGGTCTACCAGATTCTGATCACCGGCATTCTGGTCATCCTCGCGGTAACCACCGACCAGATGTCGCGCGCGAAGGAATAATCGCATGTCCACCTCCCCTCCCACACCGGTGCTGAAAGCGCATGGTTTGGTCAAGTGTTACGGCCACGTGGTCGCGCTCGATGGCGCTGACTTCGAGTTGCGCTCAGGCGAGATACTCGCAGTGATCGGCGACAACGGTGCCGGCAAATCCACACTGATCAAGGCGCTCTCCGGCGCGATCATTCCGGATCAGGGAGAGATCTTCCTGGACGGCAAGCCGGTCAAGTTTCACAGCCCGATCGATGCGCGAAAACAGGGTATCGAAACGGTGTATCAGGATCTCGCTGTCGCTCCCGCAATGAGCATCGCCGAAAACCTGTTTCTAGGCCGCGAGATCCGCAAGAAGGGCTTTCTGGGATCGCTACTCCGCATCTTGGACAAGAAAAGAATGCTGGCCGAAACCATGGCGCACATGAAGGTTTTACAGATCGGCATCCGCTCGATGAAACAGCCGGTGGAGACACTGTCGGGCGGGCAACGCCAGGGTGTCGCGGTCGCGCGCAGCGCAGCGTTTGCGCGCCACGTGGTAATCATGGACGAGCCCACGGCCGCGCTCGGCGTCAAAGAATCGAATATGGTTCTGGACTTGATTCGCCGGGTGCGCGACCGAGGCCTGCCGGTGATACTCATCAGTCACAACATGCCGCACGTGTTCGACATTGCGGACCGCATACATATCGCGCGCCTGGGCAAACGCGCGGCGGTGGTGAATCCGCACAACATCAGCATGTCTGACACGGTAGCCGTCATGACCGGTGCGAAGCGTCCCGAGGAACTCCCGGCCGAAGCGCTCGCCTGACAGGATGCAGTATGCGCACAAGCATGGATCGGCTGGTTCGCGCCGGCGAAGGCACGTTGTTTCCGTCCTGGCGCTGCGCATCCATCGGCCGCAGGCTCAACGCCTGTACACATCGCGGTGGTAAAGACTCCGATGTTGCTTGGCCTGGATATCGGCACCAGTTCGGTTAAGGCGGCCCTGCTCGATGCCGGAGGCCGCACTGCCGCCGAAGCGAGTGCCGCTTGCCCGGTAGACGCACCGCGGCCCGGCTGGGCAGAGGCGCCCACCGAAAAATGGTGGCAGGCGATCGTCGATGCCACGCACCGGTTGCCCGTCAGTCTGCGCGCGCAAGTTCAAGGCATCGGGCTGTCCGGTCAAATGCATGGCGTGGTGTTGGCCGATGCGGGCGGCACTGCCCTGCGGCCGGCAATCCTGTGGCTCGATAACCGATCCGCCGATTGCTTGTCGCGCTATCCCGCCGACAGCGAGTTGCGAATCGGCAACCCGATCAGCGCAGGAATGGCTGGGCCGACGCTGCTCTGGCTCGCTGCCCATGAAAACGAAACGCTACGTGCCGCGCGCTGGGCGCTGCAGCCCAAGGACTGGGTGCGCTTGCGCCTCACCGGCGTCGCCGCGACCGAGCCCTCGGACGCGAGCGGCACCCTGCTCACCGATCACCACGGGCATTGGGACGACACGCTCATTGCTGAACTGGGACTGCCGCGTGCGCTGCTGCCTGTAATATTGGAATCCGCTCAGGTCAGCGGCGGCCTCACCACCGCCGCCGCGCGGGCCTTGGGTCTGACGCATGGCATACCGGTAGCGGGTGGCGCAGGTGACACGCTGGCTGCGGCATTCGGCAGCGGCCTTTACGTCGACGGGGCCGCACAACTCTCTATCGGCAGCAGCGCGCAGATCATGGTCATGCAGGCAAAATGGTCCGGGTACTCGCCCCGTCTCAATAACTATCGCAGTGCCAATCCAGGCGATCTGCCGCGCTGGTGCCTGATGGCCGCGATGCTGAACGCCGGCGTGGCGCTGGAATGGGCGCGCCACATTCTCCGGCTCACTTGGAATGAGGTCTACGACTTGGCTTTCACGGCGCAGGCGACCCAGAGCCGAACTGTGTTTTTGCCGTATGTCACCGGCGAGCGCACGCCATGGATGAATCCAAACGTGCGTGGTGCCTGGGTTGGGTTGTCGCCGAGCGACGATTCGGGCAGCCTGATGCGCGCTGCGCTGCTCGGTGTGGCTTTCGCCATCCGCGCCGGGCTGGACGCGCTGCGCGAGCACGGCCTGCGTATCGAGCGGCTGCGCCTTGTCGGGGGGGGATCGGTGCATGCAGCATGGCGACGAATGCTTATTGACGTGCTCGGCGTGCCGCTCGATGCAGTGACCTGTGCCAACACCGCGGCGCGCGGCGCCGCGGTGTTGGGTGGCCTCGCCGCGGGTGTCTGGACTACCGCCGATCTGCCGGCACTGGCACCCGCAGCAGTAGCGGCCGGCGAACCCTCAGGCGATGACCTCGCGGAAGGCTATGCCCGGTTTCGCGACCTCTATACGCGACTCGCCGGCTGGTTCGACCCCGGCACGCCGGCACAGCCCCGCGTCCGGGGAACAGACCGATGATTACGGCCCGGTTCGTTGTTTTTGGCGAGGCCCTCACCGATTTTATTCGCGAGGACGCACAGCACTGGCGCGCCGTAGCCGGCGGTTCGTGTTGGAACGTGGCACGCGCCGCGGCTCGGTTGGGCGTCTCCACGGGCTATGCCGGCGCGGTCAGTCGCGACTTGTTCGGTGACGAAATTCTTCGTCTGAGCCAAGAAGCAGGATTGAACATGCGTTTTACTCAGCAGGTCAACAAATCGCCGCTGTTGGCCATGGTGGTGGCAAAGAATCCACCGCAATACTTCTTTGTCGGTGACGACAGTGCCGATCTTAATTTCGACCTCGCCTCCCTGCCGGTCGGCTGGCTGGAAAACGCGGAGGTAGTGCATTTCGGGTGCATCAGCCTGGTTCGCCAGCCGCACGCGGCACGGCTGATCGCAACGGCCGAGCGCGTGCACGCCGCCGGCAAGCGCATTTGTTTCGACCCCAACTACCGCAATCTGATGGACGATAACTATCTCCCGACGCTGATGCGCATGTCCGGATTGGCCGATTACATCAAGGTGTCCGAGGAAGACCTTAGCTGCCTGTTTCCAGGCGAAACTGAAGGTGAGTCACTGGCTCGATTGCGCGACTGGGCGCCCAACGCGCACATCCTGCTCACCTGCGGCGCGGCCGGCATGCGCTTGCTGACTGTGGAAGGAGAAATCCTCCAGCCGGCTTTTCCGATCAAGGTGGCGGACACGGTAGGCGCCGGCGATGCAAGCATGGGGGGCTGGATGTACAGCCTGCTGACCCGGCCGCAGGCGGCGCTGGAGGCGCATGTCGCCTTCGCTGCCGCGACCGCCGCCGTCGTCTGCCAGCACCATGGCGCCTACGCCCCGCTGCAGGCAGAAGTGCTGGCGTTGCTGGGAATTTCTGCGTTTTGAGGATGGAGCACAGCAAAGGTGCAAGCGAAGGCGTCACCTACACCGGAGCTAAAACGAGGTTTGCTGCCGACCAACTGTCAGGGCAACGCCGAGATAGAATGCCGGATGGCGTGGATCATTACGTGCGACTGACGGTTTGCGCGAGAGGACCATCAGATGCCGCGGACGGGTAAGATAAAAAGCGCGGCTGACGCACGTGTCGACCTCACAACGCCGAGGAACGAAAATGCCCAACTTCCGCAGCCGTGATTTTCTGCTCACGCATATCGCTCACACGATGAGTTTCTATCATCCCCGGGCGATCGACCACACCGGCGGCTTCTATCATTTCTTCAAGGATGACGGCAGCGTTTACGATGCGACCACTCGCCACTTGGTCAGCAGCGCGCGCTTCGTCTTCAACTACGCCATGGCCTATCGCCAGTTCGGCAAACCCGAATATCTCGAAGCGCTGAAGCACGGCGTCGCCTTCTTGCGCCACATCCACCGCAGCCCGGGGAGCGAGGGCTACGCTTGGACGCTGCGTTTCAAGACAAGACTCAGCGAAGTCCTGGACGGGACCAACCACTGCTATGGCCTGGCGTTCGTGCTGCTCGCCTATGCCCATGCACTACGCGCCGGCATGAGCGAAGCGGCCGAGTATCTGAACAATACTTTTCAACTGATGGAGACGCACTTCTGGTCCCCGCAACATGGACTCTATGCTGACGAGGCGAGTGCCGACTGGCACACGCTCTCACCCTACCGCGGTCAGAACGCCAACATGCACGCTTGCGAAGCGTTACTCGCGGCCTTCGAAGCGACCCAGGATCGACGCTACCTGGAGCGCGCCGCTTTGCTCGCGCACAACATCACTCAACGCCAGGCTGCATTGGCGGGCGGATTGATCTGGGAGCACTACAACGCGGATTGGTCGATCGATTGGGATTACAACCGCAACGACAAGAGCAACATCTTTCGCCCCTGGGGCTACCAGCCCGGACACCTGACCGAGTGGGCCAAACTGCTGCTCATCCTCGAACGGCACAAAGCTTATTTGTCAGATGATCCCAGTTGGCTCCTGCCGCGCGCTCGAGAGCTATTCGACGCAGCGCTCGACAAAGCCTGGGATAGCGAGCAAGGCGGCATCTATTACGGCTTCGCTCCCGACGCAACGATATGCGACGACGACAAATATTTCTGGGTCCAGGCCGAGTCGCTCGCTGCCGCGGCCTTGCTCGCCAAGCTCACTGGCGAGGACCATTACTGGAATTGGTACGAACGCATCTGGGCTTACAGCTGGCAGAACTTCGTCGATCATCAGTATGGCGCCTGGTATCGCGTCCTGACTCGCGACAACCGCAAATACAGCGACGAGAAAAGTCCGGCAGGTAAGACCGACTATCACACCATGGGCGCGTGCTACGAAGTGTTGAGCGTAGTGTAACGAGGAGCGTTCCTTGCGGAATCGTCGCCCATCGGCGCTGACATGCATAATTGTCAAAACCGACATGCGTATTTTCCTGCAAGCCGCCAGTAGCCCTACCTATCGCCTTCTGAAAATCTTCAATTCACCGGCGACTCGTTCCGCTCAATGCAGGCGCGGCTTCCTGAGCAGATCGTGACGATCGGCCGAGCGCACTCGCATGCGCGCGACCGTGCCTTCGCGCGCCACCGTGAGTTGCACATCGACGCCCGCCGCGCCCAGCCTCCAGATCTTGCGGAACAGCTCGGCCAAGCCGCTGACGCGCTGGCCGGCAACTTCGAGCAGCAGATCCCCCGCTCGCACACCCGCGCGCTCCGCCGGTCCCTCGGGCGCCAATCCCAGGACGGCAAGATGCCCTTCAACTTCGCCCGCATAGAGGCCAAGCCACGGCCGCGCGGCGCGGCTAGCTTGGCCGCGCGTGAGCAAGTCGTCGAAAATCGGCTCGAGTAAATCGATCGGCACAATCATGTTGGCCTGGACTGAGCGACCGTCCAGGTACTCATCGACCAGCAACGAGGCGACCCCCAGCAGTTTTCCCGTATCGTCGATCAGCGCTGCACCGCTCCAATGGGGATGCGCCGGCGAACTGAACAAGGCCTCATCGAGCAGGTATTCCCAATAGCCTGCGAACTCGCGCTTCGCAATGAGTTTTGCTCGCAGCGCATGAGCTCCGCCGCCATGCCCCGCAATAATCACATCATCGCCTACCCTGCATGATGCTGTTGTGCCGCGCGGCAGTGCCGGCACGTCAAGGCGGCCAAGCGGCTGCACCAGCCCGAAGCCCGTCACCTGATCGTAAGCGAGCGGGTAGCCGGCAGACACGGCGCCTCGATTGGTCTGTAACCAGATGGTAGTTGCCTCCGTGATCAGATAACCGATGGTCAGCACCAGCCCATCGTCACGTATGACGATCCCGTTGCCGACGCGCTCGGTGCCAAGAATGGTCGCGGTAAATGCATCTTCCGGCACCTCGGCCCGCAATAGGACGAGCGAATCGAGAGCGGCAGAGAGGTCGAAGCCCATTGAATCCAGGTCCGGCTGCAGTTCCGCTGGGAACGCCCAGCTGCTCAAATTCTTCATCAGTCCTCCGCGTGATCAACGCCCATGTTGCCTGCACTGTCCTGCCTTCCGCAAGCGCCCGCCCGCGTGCCAAGGCGGCGCCCCGTCAAGGCGGCAACACAGCGACGCAGAATCACACGAGCGATGCTGTGCGCAGAGTGCAGGTAGCTCTATACTTGACCCCGCCGATCATAATGGTCAGCTTTCCCGATTGCTGCGTAACCTAAGTTGCGCCGTAAGCGCTGCCAGGACCGAGCTGTCGCTACGTAACACGGCGACGAAAAACCCCATGCGTTAGCCGCATAAAAGCCACCTGCAGGCATTCAGGCGTCAGGTTAAAATCTTGCACGAATGGTCATTCCTCTCGCTGCAGCCGCGACTGAGGGGCGTATCGTAGTGCGCGCTGCGGCGTGCTGCAAACATGATCCGCAGCAGCCTCAGACTTGATTGGCGTGTCCAACGGATTCGAGTTTGCGCGCGCATTGCGCGATCTGTTTAGCGCCCTCGGACACCAACGCGCACCCGAAGATTGACCAAAGGCGGCGCTTCCTCGCCGGCATTAGTGCCGGGTCCGCGCCGATTATCCGATAACTTTGACTAAGGAAACCTGACTAAAATGCGAACCGACCCGCTCTCACTCGACGCAAAGGTAATCCACGCCTTGTCCGGCGTCTCGACCGCAACGGTCACTACCGTGTTGTTGAAGAAGGGGCTGCGCAACGTCTGGTTGCGAGGCGCCCGGCCGCTCGCGCCAGACCAGCCCCGGCTCGTCGGCCGCGCGTTCACAATGCGCTTCGTGCCGATGCGCGAGGATCTGGCGACGCCCGCGTCATGGGGATCGCCAACCTCCACGCGCGCCGCCATCGAGGCCATGCCTGAAGGTTGCATCGCGGTCGTGGGAGCGCTCGGCGTGACCGACGCGGGCATCTTCGGCGACATCCTGTGCGCACGCATGAAGAAGCGCGGCGTCGCGGGACTCGTTAGCGACGGCGTGGTGCGAGACCTCGCCGGCGTTCTGGGCACCAGGCTGCCCGTGTGGTGCCAAGGAACAGCTGCTCCGCCGTCCGTAGCCGGTCTCACGTTCGTCGGTTGGCAGGAACCGATCGCCTGTGGTGGCGTGGCGGTGTTTCCAAACGACGTGATCATGCTCGATTCCGATGGGGCGGTGCTCATTCCCGCTGCGCTCGTGAGCGACGTGACCGCCAGTGCGGTTGAGCAGGAGCGCCTCGAGGGCTGGATCATGAGTCAAGTCGAGGAGGGGGCGCCGTTGCCGGGCCTGTACCCGCCCAACGAAGAGAACACCGGGCGCTATCAAGCCTGGGCGCGAGCAAAGGATGCGCCACGTTGAAGGGGAGCGTCGCGCGTCTTCAGTCTTCAATTACGTCCAAAGCGTCGTCTTCCGCGCAGAAGATTACTTCCGCCATTCGAGCGTGATCCGTACGGGCTCGATGACCGGGTCGCCCCGACAAATCCGCGGCCGCCGTGTGGACTATCGGCCGAGCGGTTGCACCACCACATCTAGCCGGTTAGGACTCCCCATGGTGATGACTGGATACGCCTGGACATTGGCGAACAACAGCTTGCCTTGATCCACGATGCGCACCTGAAGCGCGTAGCGATGGGCGGGTTGAATCAGCACAGCGGCATAGCCAATCTCGAAGGGGATGGGCACCTGGCCGCCATTCCTGATCGTTTGCTCACCAATAGCCTTAGCCGCACCATCGCTTACCGTTACATCCAGCAGCCTGACCTCTACCAGCGCCTCGGGCGGCAATGCGATGCGCTGACGGTAACTGACGGTGCCACTGACCTTGCCGGTCGCCTCACGCTCATAGCTGCCGGCCAGTTCACTGATCGCCCCGCTGAGCCGCAAAGTGGAATCACTCAGCTCATCAATATGCAGGCGGTTCACGACCGGTTCCAGGTTGCGGTCCAGGTAGGTCGAAATCATCAGCTGGTCGCCCTCCAGCCGCCATTCCGCCGCCTTCATGTGGCGCATGCCGATCAGGCTTGCCCTGCCCGTGCTGTTCAGATTGAAGCCGTCCCTTGCATTTTTGCCGCCGCTTGGGTTGAGGCGTAGCCAAACTCCGCTGAGCATCGCAACCTTGTTTTTGGCGGGCTGAGCCGTAGTCTCCGGTTGACGGCAGCAGCCGCTCAAGCGCTTGCCGTCGGCTGCAGAAATCGCAATGGAAAACGGATACTGCCGACCGCCGCCACCATCGCAGGTTCCGCTGCGCAACTCGGCGACCAAATCGCGACGCTGGCGGAGAGATTTGCCACGCCAGGTCCAAGCCTTGGACGGCTCGTTTTCTGCCAGTCGGCCGGACAGTCGTTGCTCGGCTTGGTTAGCATATTTGTACTGCCCGGCAGTGGGCCCGAAGTCGAACCTCCAGTCCGGCTCAGTCCCGATGCACAGGTAAACGGTCGAGACCGCGTCGGCACGGACCAGAAGGGATTGGGACAGTGCCGCTAGACACAGAATGAGGGTGAGGACTTTGTGCATATCGCCGGCGCACCGCAGAAAGACACCGCCGCATAGTAGCGGCAAATCGACCCTAGGAACCACGAATACGCACGGGCGCTTTTGCGATGACAGAGGAACAATGCCGTCGGATTGGCGTCCGCTGTCACACCGAGCGAATGCACCTGGGTGTCACACCGCTCGCCGTTTTGTGCGGACGGTACCTTGCGAAGAACATCGGTCCGGTTGCGTGTAGCCGCTGCCTGACAACCGAGGACATCTGAGGGCGCCTCAGGCAGTGCCGGGGCAACCCGACCGACGCAGATTCGGCTCGTTGCAAGAAGGGAAAAGCGAATCTCACATTCCCAACCGAAGCGGAATACGCTTGCGCCCAAACTGGCTGCGAAAGGCCGCGTAGCGCCCGGCGAGCGGGGCGCTGCAATGCGCACATTGTCCCTCGGGGGTAAGCTGATACTGTTCGATGCGATACCAGTCACGCACGATGACCCGTGCATGGCATTCAGGACAGTAAGTCGAGCCGCCTTGCGTATCGTGCACATTGCCGGTGTAGACGTAGCGCAGCCCCTCCGTAAGGGCAATCTCGCGTGCCCGGCTTAGCGTAGATGCAGGCGTGGGCGCAATATCGGTCATCTTGTAATCAGGATGGAAGGCAGTCAGGTGCAAGGGCACGTCCGGACCGAGCTCCCGGGCGATCCATTGTGCCTCGGCGCGTAGTTCCTGGTCGCTATCGTTCTTGCCCGGAATGAGCAGCGTAGTGATTTCGAACCAGACCTCGGTCTCGTGCTTTAAATAGGAGAGCGTCTCCAACACCGGCTGCAGGTGCGCACCCGTCACCTTGACATAAAACTCCTCGGTGAACGCCTTCAGATCCACGTTTGCGGCATCCATCTTGGCGTAGAAGTCGCGCCGCGCTTCCGTCCCCATATAACCTGCCGTGACCGCGACAGTCTGAATATCTCGTTCATGGCAGGCATCGGCCACGTCCATTGCGTACTCGGCAAAAATCACCGGATCGTTATAGGTAAAGGCGACGCTCTTGCAACCGGCCGCCACTGCCGCCTCAGCGATTGCCTCAGGCGAGGCTTGGGCTGCCAATGTCTCCATCTCGCGCGACTTGCTGATATCCCAGTTTTGACAGAATTTGCACGCTAGATTGCAGCCGGCGGTGCCGAAGGAAAGCACGCTCGAACCCGGATAGAACTGGTTGAGTGGCTTCTTCTCGATGGGATCGATGCAAAACCCGGAGGAGCGCCCGTACGTGGTGAGGATCATCTGCTCGCCAGTGCGCCGGCGAACAAAGCAGGCGCCGCGCTGGCCTTCATGCAGCCGGCACTCGCGCGGACACAGGTCGCATTGCATGCGACCATCGTCGAGGAAGTGCCAGTAACGGCCGCGATAACTAGAGTCCGTCATTTCGTCCATCGGATTTCTCGTTGCAACGAGTTTACTCCTCCACGAACTTCTGCACGGTATAGCGCGAAAGCTTGACGTCATCTGCCCAGAAGTTTACCGGCAATCCCGCCTTGCGCTTTAATTGTGCAAGGAATTCGCGTGGCTCCGGCAGGCTCTCCCAAACTTGCGGCAGGAACGTACTGCGCCGCAATCCCGACTCGAATACGACGCCATCCGTTCCCCGACGAAACTGCAGCAGCGCCTCCGCTTCGTCCAGGAAACTCATCGGTTCGAGTTGCGAGACGAGCGAAACTTCTACCCGCGTCGTCGGCCATTCCTTCGCTTGCAGGGGTATGAAACGATCATCGTGCAGAGCGGAAGCTACTGCATTCATTTTTATATCGTCCAGCAGGGAGCGGTGCGGCTTCAAAGTGCCGACACACCCGCGCAACGCATCCGCGTAGCGCAAGGTCACAAAGCAAGCGCCCGGCTCCTGCAACCAGGGGGCAGCTTCGTCGCATTCGGCAGCAATGCCCAGGGCGCGGCCGATGGCGGCACGGGCGAGCGGCAGCACGACCGCTCCGACCTCATGCATGGGGAGGTTCGAAAAAGGCAAAGGCGCCATACCCGACCACTCGCAAGCGGTCACCGGCGGTGTCGCCGGAGTTGCGTAGATCGAGCAGTTCAGCCGTGAGTTGCTTGCGCCGTGCAACAACGAGCAATCCGTTGAGCGGAGTCGCACCACACGCCTGCTCATGGCGAACATGCGGGTCGAAGCCCAGAATCGCCTGCGCGGTCGCGCCGTCAAGGCGCATCGCTGCTTCATACGACAGATAGTGGGACAGATCCGAACTGACAACGATCAGCGTCTCCGCCCCGCCCCACAGGCGCTCCAGCACTTCGGCGACTTCTTCCCCGCTTGCCTCTCCGACGCACAGCGGCACGAGTTTGAATTCGCCGAGGACGGTTTGCAGGAACGGCAGGTGTACTTCCAGGGAATGTTCCATGGCGTGGGCGGCTGCGTTCACCACCACTTGCGGCAAATCGTCGATGCTGTGCAGCGCCGCCCCATCGACCGGCACCGTCCCGAGCGGAGTGAGAAAGGCGTCGACGCCGGGTGCAGCCAACCCTCTCACGGGGACGCGGTGGGTAGGACCGAGCAGCACAACCCGGGTAATCTGTGCGGCGAGCGGCTTCACTCTCACATAGGCGCTGGCCGCGATCGATCCGGAATAGATATAGCCGGCGTGCGGTGCGACGATAGCCTTGGGCGCCGGGCCGGCTTCGGCTTCGCTTAGCAGGGCGGTCACGGTGTTACTGAGCACTTTGGCTTCGCCCGGATAGAAATAATCCGCAACTGCCGACTGCCGGATAGTAGTCATGGGCACACCTCTCCCTTGGAGCCTGTTGCGCATGGAATCTTGCTCTTGGATTCGGAGATTTCCTGCATCCTGCGCAAGACCTCTTCTGCCCCCATAAAATGGGCCCATTGGAGCAAATAATCAAACGTGACTTAGCAACATGCGACTAGCAGGCGTACCTTGGTCCGCAGCGCGCCAGTTGCGACCGCCGAGCTATTGCTTTGCAACCTACCGCAACGGACGGAAAACAGTGCGACTGTCCTTTCAACAGGCGTGGCAGCGAGTGCTTTCGGCCTCCCCGCTCATGAACTAAATGAATGCCAACGCCATCGATTTCGGCACGAAAATGATTGAACGAGTTGAGACGCTGTTCTTGCTTTCGCCAATCGATTCGTTTTGCCGCACAGGGGCTTTCGGTAATCCCGACGGGGCCGCAGCCAATCCGCGCCTTTGACCCTCGTCAACCCGGCGAGTCTGTGAGGCGCGCTCGCAAGTCGACGACGATCTCTCGCCTCATGTTTTTCAGCAGAGGTACATGATTCGACCCTGCTGGAGCACACGCATGACGTTCGCGCCGTTCACGTTCCGGGTGCCGCAAGCCTTGATCTCTATTGCCCTCCGACACTCACCCGGCTTGCCAGGTGTCGTCGCACATCTTCAGCGTGGGCACCCACTGCCTTGACCGCGGCGGCCAATTGGTCTCGGGACACGCCTAGCGCCTCGGTCCAATATTCGACTTCGCAGTCGTCCTGGATAGTGATCTGGCCATCTTGAGATGACCATGCGTTAAGATCGTCTGCCATAGGTACTCCTCGCCGAAGCGAAACGCCTTAGCCGACCATTCGCGGCTATAGGAACTCGTACTGTTGCAACGGATGTGCCAAGTCGGCGCAGCGTCCCTTGAGCGGGCTCGCTCGGTTGCGAAGCAAATCGTGCCGGCAAGGTTTGCGGTAAACCTTGCAGGCTGTTCGGTATTCCCTGCCAGCGGTGAACGCAAAAAACCAGAGTTCACCGCAGATCCAAGGTGCAATCAGGCGATCCTGTCTCGGCAATAATCCAAGGCCAGTTGACGATACAGGCCTAATTAGCGTAGGAAGCACAAGAATGCGCAGCCGGTCTTTCGACGCTGCACTCAATCGGTACGCAGATTGCATGCCATTTCAAATAGCACGGTCTTGCTGCACAAGATAGGAAGGACAAGCATCCATGCCAATTGATATTGCCCATCATCCCGTTCCCGATCCGGAAGAAGATCGCCCCATCGATACACCCCGCGATCCGGTGGAAGACCGACCGCCGATGGAGGAGCCTGATCCACTCCCGGCGCCCGCCCATCCCCCCATAAAGGAACCGCCGAAGGACCTCTAGGGCGAACTCCACAACGCGCGACCGGGGCGAGCAGTGCGTCTTCTTCATGCGAACTGGTGTTAGCGCGTCACAAAGGCGTCGCTCCCCTGCTTTGACCCCGGTATGCAACTCTCTTGCACGTCCCCTCGTGCCACTTTGGCGCACACGCCCGCATAAGGGTAAGGTGAGCCGAGAAGGCATCACGACCGCGTTTGCTAAAGACCGCTGTGCTTGAATACGCGGCAAGGACTGTCTTTACCGAGCGTCCCATGCGTCTCGTGGCTATGATAGACCGCGCCTATGTCACGCCTTCGGGGTTCCCTGGAGCCACTGTCTTAAATCTGTGCAAGGTGCGCAACAGATGAACGCAGAAAACACGTTGACGGAAAGCCTCTGGCAGTCAGGTGCTAGCACGCAGTCGCAGCGAACCGATGCCAGGGACTTCCGGGTGCAGCAGGTAATAGAGCCTGATTGCACCTACGCTATTTGGAGGTCGGCTGCTTGAGCTGCAGTCCCGCGCCTTTAATCTCCGCTTGGTCGAGTTTGCCATCGTGATTTTTGTCGGCGGCATTGAACTGCTGCTCGGTGATGCCAGCCTTCATGGCTTCTTCCTTGGTCCACTCGGCAGGGCTTGCATCAGTCGCCGCCTTATTCATCCCCTGAGCATCTTTGTCCTTCGCGTCTGGAGCAACACCGTAGGCCGCTCCGAGCGGCGCAATTAAAAGCGATGCGGCAATCGCAGCAAAGCAAGTTTTCGTAAACATAAGGATCTCCTCTTGGTAAGTAAAGAACGTGGCATGCACAATATCGAGCAAACGAGCACATCTCAAGCCAACTTGCCGATAGCCGCCTTCGGGAAACGATGCAGGTAAGGCGAGGACGAACAAACTGGTTCTTTGAACCCACCGCCGCCTCCCGCCACGCAAAAGTTACGGCGAATCCGGACCGACCAAGCCATCGCTTTAGCCGAAGTGAGCTCAAGCAAAATGGGCCCAATCAGCTAGCTTGTCTGTTCGCTACCAAACATAGGAGAAAGAGCTTGCGCGGCTTGTCCCGATCTCCTGACCTTTGTTAAATCGTCCAGTTCATCAATGCTGTCTCGCTATGGAACAGACTAACATTCCAATTTAGTTATACCCTCGAAGAGACGCTTACAGCGGCCGTGGCACGTCGCCCCATGGGACTTTGATCACTCTTCGTCCCCCGGCATTGAGGATGCAATCCGAAATCTCATCGAGATGCTGCTGCGTACTCGCCTGCGGGCGAACAAGTGACAGTTCACCGTGACCGCAGAGCCTAGCCTTCGCGTTGCCGATCAATGATGATGGGGGAACGCTCTCTTCACCTTTCGTTCCCGCCGGCAGCCTGGAGCACGGCACGGTCCGACCCCGCACCATTTGAAATGTGACAACACAAAGCATTTTTGACTCGCGCCGTGCAGTTCCCTGCTGGCAAGGCCGGGGTAGACGCCGTAGACTTTCACTCATGAGCCGCACCTTGTCGGGCGCGCACAAATTGCCGCATTGCGGCTACGTCGCAGACCGGAAAGCCGCGCTGAGGTCGGTCGGCTGAATGGCTGCTTACCAGAGAAGCTGCAGTGAGGAAACATTGCCGGTCTGTCGCGAGAGCTAAGCCTCCTTCATCGAAGAATGGGACCATTCGTGCCGAAGCAGACCGTAGATATTCGCATCCTGGACTTCTCCTTTCGTGACCCAGCGCTGGCGTAGCATGCCTTCCTTCGTAAAGCCCATTCGAAGCAATAGCCTGTCGGACGCCACATTCCTCGAATCAACCTCCGCTTCAAGCCGCCGCAATGACAAGTCATCGAATGCAAAAGCGAAAAGCTGTGAGAGTGCTTCGCTCATATAACCGCGACCCCAGTGCCGCTGGCCCAGAACATACCCGATTTCCGCACGCGCGCTGGCCTCGTCGAAATGGAACAAAAGACAGGTTCCTATCGCAACCCCGGACTGCTTTTGCACGACGACAAACTGCATGGCACTGCCCTCCGCGTGGAATCTCGATACCCGGTCATACCATGTGCGTGCATCGAGGGGAGAAGTCCACGTCGCATAAGGGAGAAAGCGCGTCACCTCATCGACTCCGTTAACTTCAAGAAGCGCGGGGAGGTCACCCTCTTGGACAAGCCGAAGTCTCAGCCGATCCGACTGCAGTACTGGTGGGGTGGCGAAGGGCATGAGGTTGCGTGTGGGTCTAGGGTTGAAATCTGCGGCTACCGACGATGAGTCCTAAACCGCCGAGCCAAGCTGACGTGGCCCGGCGGGTGTCTGAATGTGAGCGACGAGGTAAGCCTGTTCGCCCGACGGAAGAGATGACACATGAAAATTGCCTTCGAAACCGATGGCTTGCAACAAGCTGCGTACCTTTTCTGCCTGCGGATGAAACCCCTCAAGTCGAGTAAGAAAGCACCCCGAATCCGCGAGCGTATTAGTAGGGTGAGTGCCGGCGGGCCATTGGATGAGAGTCGGGGCGACGCCTTGGAAGGCAGGGCGACCGTCCTTCGGGATACTGATCAGCCAGTGTATCTTTCCGCGGCTCATCGGTTCCACATTCCCCAACGCTACTGGGGAAGCGGCAACGGCAGCCTGTATGTCATCGGTGCGCACTGCCCAGGCGGCCAAACGAACAGGACGATTCGGGTCCGGTTCGTCGAGCTGAAACCAGCGCGGTCGATCCGGGCGCTGCGCATCCGGATTTATGGCCATGACCTCGAGGTAAACCGTCTCGCCGAGCTTCAGAACGCAGTTGTGCGTTCCCATGCGAGAATGCTCACCGCCGAATTGCGGTGTGATCCCGAGCGTTTCACGCACGTATTCCACTCCGGCCGCCAGGGACAGAGCACTAATAGTTATGTGGTCCAATTGGGAACAGGGCATGCGGCTACCTCCTCACGATCAAGTCTATCCGACGACGCTAGTGACGGCGGCGCCCAGACGACACATGCTTCCTGACCGTGCGTTCAGTGTGCCCGTTTCGTGTAGTGACCGGGACTCTAAGTGACTTCCTCAGGAACGCCGTCGGCTTACCAGTTCTGCCGTTGATCGTAGAACAAGGCGCCGACAACGGGATCGCCATTCTTGCCAAAAGGACAGACCCGGTGGTGAGCCGGTTGCGAGTTGCGCGGCGAGTCTGTGGACAACCTGTGCCGGTACATCGAGCCGCATCGATATCACGCGCGTTGTATGCGTCGAGTTGCCGCTGAAGCACCGCTTCCGATCGAGCAATTGCGACATGGTCTGCATACCCGTGAATTTCAGCGGACGCGTCACGGCTCAGCTGCTTGGCGATTCCATCAGGTAACCGTTTCGGTGCGATATCACTAGGGTCCCGGCCCTGCAAGCTGCGCCGGTACTTGACCCTAGGCCTTGCCGGCTGGACAGCCTTATTGGAAGCGGCTTGCAGCCCACATGGCGTAGAAGCCCATTCCATGCGCCTCTCGGCTTGATGAAAAGTCAGGAAGCTACGGGCGGATCTTAGATAAGACTTCCACCGACTCCCTGCGCAGACGCCATCTCTGCGCAGACGCCATCTCTTGTCAATACTGACACGACACGTCGACATTTCTCTTAACGCGAGCAGGCAAGGCATCGTGCATTCTGTAAGCAGCTGTCTACCGAGGCAAGTCATCCAAGCAGCGGTTACGCGACCCCTTCGTAAGGTGGTGTAAACGAGAGCTAGCCGTAATGCTCCCATCAAATAGGTGTCACTCGCAGAGCGTACTGCATATACTCTCAGCGATGGCAAGGGCTTCGCAGATCAGGTAGCAAACCTACCGAGAGCGTTGCTCTGCGCAGGTTACAAATCCGATATGGTCCTTGGCAGTTCAGGTTATGACTCGTGATGCCCTATCTGAAAACCAGCAACTGCGCCGCCAGCTGAGCGGCCTGATCGCTCACGCCCGTGAGAATGAACGGATATCGCACCGCTTCCAGGCGCTGGAGCTCGAATTGATCTCCGCCGGTAGCTTCAAGGAATTGATCGAGAGCGTCCTGCAGGGCTATCGCAAAACGGCCGACCTGGACGCGGTCACGCTGGCGATGGTCGATCCCGAGTACGAAATTCAACGTACGCTGCGCGACCTGGGCATCGAACTCGCAGACTTTCCCGACCTTTTGTTTTTCGCCGATGCAAGCGAATTCACCCATTTAATCGGCCCGTTGCTTGCCCCTGCGTTAGGCAGGTTCAGCATCAGGCAGCATGCCGCGCTTTTTCCTCAGCCACCCAAGCCTGCAAGTAGCGTTGCCATCCTGCCGCTGGTACGGCAGAAGGGGCTGATCGGCAGTCTCAACGTCGCCAGCAGGGCGGAAGACCGTTTCGTTCCCGGCATGGCAACCGATTTCATCCAGCGCCTGGCAGCCATCGTCGCCATCTCGCTCGAGAACGTAATCAACAATGAGCGCCTCAAACACATCGGTCTGACCGATCCGCTTACCGGCGCGCACAATCGACGTTATTTGGAGCAACGCCTGTGCGAAGAGGTAAGCCGCGCGCAGCGTCAAGGCCACCCGCTGGCGTGCCTGTTCTTGGATATAGACCACTTCAAGCAGGTCAACGACTCCCACGGGCATCAAGTGGGTGATCGGGTATTGCGGGAAGTGGCCGAGCGCATCAAGGCGCAACTGCGTTTAAGCGACACGCTCGGCCGTTATGGCGGAGAGGAATTCGTTGTTCTGCTGGTGAACGCCAATCGGAGCACCGCTGCGGTGATCGCGGAACGGATCCGCCAAAGCATTGCCGAGCGCGTCTTTATGATCGATAGTCAGGATGGCTTGGCGGTCACACTCTCCATCGGCATTGCCTCCCTGCTCGAGTACAACCCGGCGGAGAGTGTGGAAGCGGTTACGCAGACTCTAATCGCCCATGCCGATCAAGCGTTGTATCGCGCGAAAGAGTACGGGCGCAATCGCGTCATGTAGCCAAAGCGCAGTCGCGTCCGTCCCTAGTAACTACGATCAGACGGGCGGGGGGTTCCGGTCGGGAAAGGCGCCGCGTTGATGCCAATACGGATAGACCGGCGTTGTCGCGCTGGCGCCATCCAGTTTGGCAACCTGATCCCGCGACAAGTTCCAGCCGACGGCGCCGAGGTTTTGGCGCAGCTGTTCCTCGTTGCGGGCTCCAATGATGACGTTCGCTACGGTTGGTCTTTGCAGCAGCCAGTTGAGAGCGATCTGCGCCACCGTCTTGCCGGTTTCGCTCGCAATCCGATCGATCGCATCGACCACGCCGTACAAGTATTCATCCGCAACAGGTGGCCCACCCTGGGCGGTGACAGGCAGACGGCTGAGCGCCGGCGGAGGTTGATCGCGGCGGATTTTTCCGGTGAGCCGTCCCCAGCCAAGCGGACTCCAGACCACCGCGCCGACTTTCTGGTCGATAGCCAGGGGCATGAGCTCCCATTCGTATTCGCGCCCGACCAACGAATAGTAAGCCTGGTGCGCCACGTAACGGGACAAGCCGTTCTGCGCGGAAATCGCCAGCGATTTCATCAGGTGCCAGCCGGAGAAATTAGAGCAGCCGATATAGCGCACCTTGCCGCTGCGTACCAAGTCGTCGAGCGCGCCCAGCGTTTCCTCGATGGGCGTCTGGGCATCGAAGCCGTGCATCTGATAGAGGTCGATATAGTCGGTGCCGAGGCGGCGCAGACTCGCCTCGCAAGCCTTGATGAGATGGTACCGCGATGAGCCAACGTCATTCGGCCCCGCGCCGCTGCGAAAAGTTGCCTTGGTGGAAATGATCACCTGATCACGGCGCCCGGCAATTGCCTTGCCGAGAATCTCCTCTGCCAGACCGTCAGAATAAACATCGGCGCTGTCGAACATATTCAGGCCGGCTTCCAACGAAATATCGACCAAGCGCGTGGCCTCTGGCACACCCACGCTGCCCCACGCGCGAAAAAATTCGTTGCCTCCGCCGAAGGTGCCGGTACCGAGGCTGAGCGCAGGCACTTTGAATCCGGAACCACCAAGTAGTCTGAATTCCACAGCGATGTCTCCTTGTTTTTTTGAATTGGAAGGATGCTTGACGGAGCAAACGCGGTCAAGATTCTTGCATCTCCAGCCGTCGTTCGAACGAGCGAACCTAAGGGACGCAGGTGAGGCACACGGCGTGGCCGCCAGCTCACAACCGGACGAGATGTCAGGTAGCGCTGAGGCAACCCGATTTACAGCGGCCGCCTCGTCCTGGCGCTTTCAACAATGCTCAGGGCGACCGCTTCGGCAGCTTCGATTCCATCCACCGCGGCGGAAAGAATCCCTCCCGCGTAACCGGCGCCCTCCCCGGCAGGAAACAGTCCGCGCGTATTCAGGCTTTGGTAGCTATGGTTGCGCTTGATGCGAATCGGCGATGAAGTGCGCGTCTCGACGCCGGTGAGCACGGCATCGTCCATGGCGAAACCAGGGATCTGTTTGTCGAAGGCTGGCAGCGCCTCACGGATCGCCGCCACCGCGTAGTCAGGAATGCAGGTGGAGAGATCGGTCATCCGCACACCCGGCGTGTAGGATGGCAGCACCGAACCCAAAGCGGTGGAGCGCCGGCCGGCAATAAAGTCGCCCACTCGCTGCGCCGGAGCGGCATAGGTTCCGCCACCTGCTTCGAAGGCTCGTTCCTCCCAGTGCCGTTGGAACGCAATGCCGGCGAGTGCGTGTCCCGGATAATCGGCCGGCGTAATGCCGACAACGATGCCGCTGTTGGCGTTGCGCTCATTGCGTGAATATTGACTCATGCCATTGGTGACCACACGGCCCGCCTCCGAGGCCGCCGCCACGACGGTGCCGCCCGGGCACATGCAGAAGCTGTAGGCCGAGCGGCCATTGCCGCAGTGATGCACCAACTTGTAGTCGGCCGCACCGAGTTGCGCATGGCCGGCGTTGCTGCCGTAGCGCACGCGGTCGATCAGCGATTGCGGATGCTCGATGCGGAAGCCAATTGAAAAAGGCTTGGCTTCGAGGCACACGCCGCGTTCATAAAGCATCTGAAAGGTGTCGCGCGCACTGTGGCCGACCGCCAGCACGACGTGATCGGCCTTGATGACTTCACCGCCCCGGAGCACCACGCCGTGCACTTGCCCCTTATCGATGTCGAGATCCTCGACTTTGCTCTGGAAGCGAATTTCGCCGCCGAGCGCTTGGATCGTCGCGCGCATGTTTTCCAGCATCCCCACCAATCGGAAAGTGCCGATGTGCGGCCTGCTCACGTAAAGTATTTCCGGAGTCGCGCCGGCGGCGACGAATTCCGTGAGCACCTTGCGCCCGAGGTGGCGCGGATCCTTGATCTGGCTGTAGAGCTTGCCGTCGGAAAAAGTGCCGGCGCCGCCTTCGCCGAACTGCACATTGGATTCCGGATCGAGCACCGATTTGCGCCACAATCCGAAGGTGTCCTTGGTGCGCTCACGCACCGCTTTACCGCGCTCCAGAATAATGGGACGGAATCCCATCTGCGCCAGTAGCAGCCCGGCAAACAACCCGCATGGACCGGTTCCGATCACTACCGGCCGCGCAGCGAGCAGGCTGGGCGCTTGCGCGACGAAACGGTAACCGGTATCGGGGGTCGGCGTGATGCGCCGATCGGTTTTCAGGCGCTTGAGCAGCGTCGTTTCGTTTTTGGTTTCGACGTCCAGCGTATAAATGAACTGGATGGCTGAGCGCTTGCGTGCATCGACACCGCGCCGAAAAATGGCATAGCGGATCAGGTCATCAGGCCGGATACCCAGCCGCCGCGCAATGGCGGCGTTGATTTCCTCGTCTGAATGCTCGAGCGGCAGCTTGACTTCGGTCAATCGAAACATAGGGATTCCGGATTGGATCTACGACGAACTGGGGCCCGTCCGGGGGTTATCAGGGCGCTATTCTATCAACGCCGTGCTTTTAAGGACGCGAGCGCGATTCGAGAAGGCTTGGATGGGAAGGTCGGGCCAGCCCTCGACGATGGTTCGGATAGGAGCCGTACTACGGGATTAGTATAGTGGCCCCTTAATAACGAAACATTGTAATGATGCATTTCCACATGCCGGAGATGCCTCTCTCATGCGCCAAACCGAACTGAGCTTAAGCACGCGAGATCGCCAGAGTTTGAGTGAATTTCGTTCCAAAGGGATGTACAGGGCC